>OFDC01000012.1_pt1 | contig 287360 bp, 268 predicted proteins | sample 1520941 | NCBI WGS metagenome assembly OFDC01 (sample SAMEA94258168, study PRJEB24077) | hot springs metagenome | biome: Aquatic biome; feature: Water | place: India | collected 2012-12-06 | depth 5 m
GTGAGCTGGGTTCAGAACGTCGTGAGACAGTTTGGTCCCTATCTGCCGTGGGTGTTCGAAGCTTGAGAGGATCTGTCCCTAGTACGAGAGGACCGGGATGGACATACCTCTGGTGGACCTGTTGTCGCGCCAGCGGCACAGCAGGGTAGCTATGTATGGACGGGATAAACGCTGAAAGCATCTAAGCGTGAAACCCACCTCAAAACCAGTTCTCCCTGAGAGCCGAGGAAGACTACCTCGTTGATAGGCCAGGTGTGGAAGCGCTGCAAAGCGTGTAGCTTACTGGTACTAATCGCTCGATTGAACTTGATTGCTCTCATTAATCAATGCCCATCGCTGCACAGAATTGTGCCGATGGAACTGCTGTAAAGCTCCAGAAGTCTCACTGACACGCCGACCTGGTGATTATTGCGGGGTGGCTGCACCCGATCCCATTCCGAACTCGGCCGTGAAACGCCCCAGCGCCGATGGTACTTCGTCTCAAGACGCGGGAGAGTAGGTCGTCGCCAGGTCTGCCTGTCAGTGAGAAAATGTCATCAGATATCCTCTCTTTAAATGTTTCAAGAAACCCCGTTGGCTCCGGCCAGCGGGGTTTTTTGTTGTCCGGGGCTGGGAGCCGGCTCGATCAACTGGCGTCGGTGCCGGGCGGTGCTGAAACGCCGCCGCGAAGCCGGGTTATCGACCTGCGGATATGACGGCAATCGCAGTGAGGGCAGCCGCGCCGATCCATAGCGCAGCCGACCACCGCCAACGCCCACGAACCTGCTCACGCGCGACGCGCCTCACGGTTTCATCGTCGAGCCGGACGCCTGTCGTCGTGATTTCACCGAGAGCGATTGCGGCTCTTTCCGCGCTTTGGATCAGCCGCGGAAGCTCCCCCAGCATTTTTACAGCCTCGCTCATGCCTTCGCCTGCATCCCGCAAACGTCCCATGGCGCCTAGGTTCCGTTCAATCCACTCCTTCGCGACGGGCTCCGCCGCGACCCACATGTTGAGCTCGGGATCGAGGCCTCTCGCCACCCCTTCGACGATCACCATGCTCTTCTGCATGAGGATCAGCTCCGGTCGCGTCTCCATGTCGAAAACGTCGGTGTAGGCGAACAATTGCCCGAGAAGGTCGGCCATCGAGATCTCTGATGCGGTCCGGCCGTGAATCGGCTCGCCAATCGCCCGCATGGCCTGCGCGAAAACCGCGACGTCATGATGCGGCGGCACATATCCGAGCGAAAAATGAATTTCGGCAGCCCGCCTGTAGTCGCGTGTAATCAGTCCGTGCAGCACCTCGGCGAGAAACCGCCGCTCGGCAACGCCGATGCGGCCCATGATGCCGAAGTCGACGGCGACCACCACCCCGCTCCGATCGACGAACAAGTTACCCTGATGCATGTCTCCGTGAAAGAAGCCGTCGCGCATGGCATGCCGCAGAAACGACTGAATGACGGTAAGCCCAAGCGCCTTTCGGTCAAAACCCTGCCGCTCGATGTCGACGTGATTTGAGATCGGCGTTCCGTCGATCCACTCGATCGTCATCACCCGCTTGCGGGTCCGCCTCCAGTCGACCTCCGGAACGCGGAAGTCAGCGGACGGTGGCCCCGCTGACTTGGCGATGTTGTCCGCCATCTCGGAGATTGCAGCCGCCTCGAGCCGGAGATCCATCTCGAGGTCCGTCGTGCGCTTTAGGTTCGCGACCACGGCGCGTGGACGGAGACGACGCGAAGGCGGGTACCAGGCCTCGACCTGGCTGGCGGCAAAGGCGTAGCTGTCGAGATCTCTTCGAAATCGCTTCTCGACGTTCGGCCGCAGGATCTTGACCGCAACGGCGCGACGCACCCCGTTGTCGATCACCTCGGCCTTGTGGACCTGGGCAATCGAAGCGGCCGCTACGGGCGGACCGAACGAGACGAAATGGTCTTCCAGCTTGCCGCCGAGTTCTCGCTCCACCGTGGCGCGCGCCTCCGCCATGGAAAATGGCGGTAGCCGATCCTGCAGGAATGAGAGATCGCCCGCGAGTTCCGGCCCGATGAGATCTGCACGCGTCGCGAGGAATTGTCCGAGCTTTATATAGCTTGGTCCGAGGCTCGTGAGCGCGGAAGCCAACCGCTGAGCTTTCGGCTGGCCAATCCGAAATGGCGCCGTCACCCAGCCAATTGGAGCCGTCAGCGCCGCCGCAGCCTGTACCACGAACGGCACAGGCATGCCCTTCGGCACGAACCGGACGCCATGCCGCGCGAAGACAAGACCGGCCTTCGCGAGCCGATAGGTATTCAGGATCGAAGAGACCATTCGGGGCGGAAACCAGTGCGCGAGCAGGAAATGACCGTGGCGGAAATGCCAATGTCGAACCACATTGCCCGCATCTGCGTGATGGTCAAGTTTCGATGGTGCGAGCCGATTGCCGCCCATCGGCAAGTGGCGAGAGATACTGGAAGCCAACGGAACGCACAATTGTGTTCGTCTGGGGCGACGAGACCGACGATCCAACCGCCTGGAAATGCAAAACGGCCGCGAAGGTTGAGCCCTCGCAGCCGTTCAACTGACCAGCCCGCAACATTCCAGAGGCTATCTCAAACTTTTGAGCTGCACGATCACTTCTTGCAGAACGTCGCCGCAACATGACAGGTCACCTGACCGCCATCCGGAGCGCACTTGTACTTGTCGGTGACCTTGTAGCCCTCGACCTTGCTGGTGGCGACATACCCGGGCCACAGACCCCAGCTGACCGCCTGCACGGTGGTCTCGAGGGCGAACCACTTGGCCGAAGCTTCCGTCGGCGAAGTCGCCTTGGCATACTTGGTGACGCAGTTCTTGTCGGCGGCGACGGCCGAGTGGGCGCCGAAAGCGAACGAGGCGCCAAGAATGGCGCATGCGATCGAGAAGGACTTCATGATGTGTCTCCGATGAGCACGAATCAGGCTGCGCGGCCGGCGAATTCCCCGATCCGCTGGAATCGAGCTAATCCGCGCCGCTGAGCACGGTCAACGACACACGCGGAATAAGGTTCAAATCTTCCAGCCGGAATGCAAAGCAGCCACGCCCCCGGTCAGGTTCCTGTAGCTCACCCGCTCAAAGCCTGCGGCCCGGATCATGTCGGCGAAACGAGCCTGAGTTGGGAAGCGTGCGATGCTCTCGACGAGATACTGGTAGGGCTCGGCAGAGCCCGCGACGAGGCCACCCAGTCTTGGGATCACCTCCGCAGAATGGAAGGCGTAAAGTTTATCGAGTATCGGAACGTCGACCTTCGAAAACTCTAGGCACAGGAAGCGCCCGCCCGGTTTCAGCACCCGGTAGGCTTCGGTGAGGGCGCGGTCCAGATGGGTTACGTTGCGGATCCCGAACGCAATCGTGTAGGCGTCGAAAGCGTTGTCCGAGAACGGAAGCGCCTCCGCATTGCCCTCGATGCACGTGATCCGGTGAGAAAGGCCCGCAGCCTCGATCCGGCGCCGTCCGACAGCCAGCATCTCCGGACTGATGTCGCAGATCGTGGCCGTAGCATCGCTCGCTTCCCGTGTGGCGTTCGCGAAACGCATCGAGATATCGCCGGTGCCCCCAGCGACATCGAGCAACCGGTATGGTGATGAACCCGACCGTGGCGGATTGAGCCACGTGATCATATCGGACTTCCAGAGCCTGTGCAGGCCGCCCGACATGAGATCGTTCATGAGGTCGTAGCGCTCTGCAACGGCGGAGAACACGCCGTTGACGAGCCCCTGGCGATCGGCCTCGCCGACCCGGCGCTCTCCGAAGAACTCACCATAGGTCGGCTGTGTCTGATGATTGGTCATTCTGGGGCTTCTAGCAGAGGACGAGCCTAACGGCAAAAGGGCCACCCGATGGGCGGCCCTTGAAATCATTCCTGATCGTGGAGGCCCGGGTCAGTGCTGGCCCCAGATTTCAACGAGCGCCCGGCCCTTGCCGCGCGCATCCTTGTCGATGAAGCGCGAACGGTAGCGAGCTTGGATCTCCTTGATGGCGCGCGTGCCGCCCTTGAGATCAATCGGCCCATAGGTGCTGCCGGCTTCGACCTTGGCCTTGACCGGAACGACGTCTTCCTGGCCGTTGCCGTAGACGATGCGGAGCTCGTTGAGCGTGATGGCCCGCTCCTTGACGGTCAGGCGCAGCCGCTTGAACCCGCCCTCGTTGCGGCCGACCCGGATGATATCCTTGTCGAATCCGATGAAGCCGGCGGTCTCGGCGCCGAGCAGCACCCAGCCCTGATTGTATTTGCGGCCTTCGCCCGTCGGACCGAGCCAGCCTTCCGCATACTCGCCGAGAACCTCGACGCGGGCTTGGCCTTTGAAGTTGGGCTTGGAATTGTAGACGAACTGGATTTCCTTGATGAAGCGGTCGCCCTTGAGGTTGAACCACTTCGTCCGCGTGTCGCGCTTGACCTCGGCGTTGACCGCGATGTCGTCAGACTCGCCGTTGGCGTATACGACCTTCATGTCCTTGATGAAGATGTCGCTCTCCAGCACCCGGAGGCGGATCTTGTCGAACTTTCCGATCTCGGAGCCGACGCGAATCACGTCGCGGTCGACGATGAAGCCGACGGTCTGCGCTCCGAACATGACGTCGCCGAATTCGGTGAGGTTGCCTGGTGGAACCTTCGTCGCCTCGGCCTTGGTGGCGGTGCCGTTGATTTTGCCCGTCTCTGGCTTTTTCTCTTCTTTCTTTTCGTCTTTTCTCTCCGCAACGGCGGCGGGGCGCTTGGCTTTTGCCCCCTCGTCGGTCGCGATTCCGTAGACCTGCAGCGTGGCGCCGCCCTTCTTGGCCGCTGCGATCGACAGCGTCAGCTGATCGATGAAGCGGTCCTTATTGTCCGGGTTGATGGGCTTTGTGCGCTCCCCCTGAAGAAGAACGATCTTCCGGTCCTCGTTATGGACCGAGCCGTCGCCGTAGAGAACTTGAACGCGAGAAAGTGTGACTTCGCCGTCTTCGGAGCGCAGTCGCAGGCCGCGATACTTCCCGTTCGACTTCGTGAGATCGATCGTGTCTTTTTCCTTGCTCGGGTCGATCTTGAACGTACCGATCAGGACGAGGTTGCCATCACCCTTTTGAGCGTGTGCCGCGGAAAATACCCCAGCCACAGCGAGGGCGAGTCCCGCCATCACCAACCTGCGAAACATTCTCGAACTCCTTTGGACACCACACCATACGAGGTGCGTCTTAACCTAAAGCAATGCTGAAAGAAAGGCGGCGAAACGCGATTGTACGTCTGCCGAGGATTACCAGGGTGGAGAGCCGGACGAAGGTCGTTCCCATTTGATTTCACGGAGATTTAGGCTTGATTAGTTAATGTCAACTATGGTCGGCCATTAGGGTTTGGGGTCCATTGTCGGCCCCGGCGTATGGTTGGGTGGTTTCGATGTTTGGCAAGCTCAGTTTCGAAAATCAGGTCAATGTTGTAGGCGGCGCCGTTATGGTTCTCATCGGCGGCTACGTACTGACGTCATGGGTTAAAGCTCGCGACCTGCCCGCCTGCCAGTCGAGCTATCCGCCGCCGACTCAAATGTCACTTTTGCGGACCAACGAGTCGCCGATGTCGCCCGCCGAGCTGCAGGCGCGGATTGGCTTTGGCGAACGCGGCGTTCTCGAGAATGCAACCGTGGTCAAGACAGACGGCCCCGAGGGATGGGCGCTGAACGTAAAGGTCGGCAACCCGAAGGAGAACGGTCCCGCGGTCTCCTTCCATTGGAGCCCCGCGAATATCGGTAACGCGACGTCCGCCTGCTTGAGTTACAGCGTTTTCATCCCGCGCGATTTCGGGTTCAGTCAAGGTGGCTACCTACCTGGCATTATTGGCGATCTTGTGAGCGCGCCCAAGCCGGGCAGCGGCTCGCAGAGCGGCTTCGGCTCGCGTCCGCACTGGAACGACAACGGCGTCATCGCGGTCGAGGCGAATACCGGCGACGCGGCAGTCGGCGAGGGCGGCCAGATGATCGCTTCCAAGGACATTCGGATTGCGCGCGGACGCTGGGTGCGGATCGATCAGGAGGTCGTGCTTAACACGCCCAACGCGCAGAATGGACAAGTTCGCGTCTGGGTGGATGGAAAGCTCGCGGTCGCCAACTCAAAGCTCGCCTGGCGTGCTCACGGCGGCATACGCGTCGCCGGCGTGGGGGCCGATATCGGTTACACAAAGATCAAATCCAATATCCTGCCGAATAGAACGCCATCCGAAATCAGGATATCACCGATGCAATTATCTTGGAGTTCTGAGATGGCTACAGCTTCATCGAAATAGAACAACTGTTTCAAAAATGCACTTGCAGTGCTTCTGCAATCTCGATAATTGAATTGTAGACGTGGCGTTGTCCCCCGTCCCCTCGCTCAATGCGCCACGTTTTCCCCGCGGTTGCCCCCCAACCGCGGGGCTTGCATGTTCGGGGTAATTTCGGCGCCGATCTCAATTGATCGATCGCACATCCCGCACGCTCGAGAGGGCGCCAGCCAGACTGTCCGCGAACTCGCGCCGCTCGTCGTCCGACAGGAAGTTCGCGAACCGGAATTCCTGGCCGTGAGAAGCAAGGCGCAACGCATTCCGCCCGTCTGACTGTTCGCTGAGGCGCACCCGGACCCAATAGGGATTGAATTCGAAAGTCTCGCGCAGCCCCGACGGATGCTGCCGCGTGAGCGTCAGCAGTGCCGGTGTCAGCTCGATCGTCTCGCTCAGTTGGCCGGCCCAGTAGTTGGCTTTGAAGGCCCAGTAGACGAGCGCGATGTCGAAGCCGCAAAAGGCCAGGATTGGCCACGCGCCGAGTGACAGAAAAAGCCCACCGACAAGCAGGTTCACGGCGATCACGAAGCCCATGAGCACCCGAAATCCGTTCCGACCGAGCGAACGGTATGAAACGAGCTCGAAACGATAGCGGCCGAGCCTCCGGTCGGCGATGTCCGTGCGGGCGCGGCTTTGGCCGAGCTCGCGGGAAAGGCCTCGGCCAAGTTCGAGACGGGCTTGCGTTTCCTCGTCGATTTCATTCATCACTCATGACCCGTCTGGAGAGTTGTCATGAAAGTCGCGAGCGCACGAGGCAGTAGGCAGCCATCGAAGACTGCCGCGCGCGCCCGATCCAAGTCAGTGGGAGGTTCGCGATTTTCCAAAGACGTTGCAAGTGAGATATTTCGGCGCTTCTCGATCGAAAATCCTGAGCCAAAGGGCGAACTGGAGCACGTCAACGCCTACACGCTTCTGGTGGCGGTCGTGCTGTCCGCGCAGGCGACCGACGCCGGGGTGAACAAGGCGACGCGGCCGCTGTTCGCGATTGCCGATACGCCGGAAAAGATGGTCGCGTTGGGCGAGGAAGGCGTACGCGAAGCCATCAAGACGATCGGCCTGTATCGCAACAAGGCCAAGAACGTGATGGCGCTGTCGCAAATGCTCATCGACAATCACGGCGGCGAGGTGCCAAGGGAACGCGAGGCCCTCGAAGCCCTCCCCGGTGTCGGCCGGAAAACCGCGAACGTCGTCTTGAACATGGCGTTTGGCGAGCCCGCGATGGCCGTCGACACGCACGTGTTCCGCGTATCCCATCGCCTCGGCCTGTCGAATGGCAAGACGCCGGAAGCCGTCGAGGCCGATCTCATGGCCATCGTCGCGCCGGAGTACGGCCTTCATGCCCATCATTGGCTGATCCTGCACGGGCGCTATCTGTGTAAGGCGCGCAAGCCCGAATGCTGGCGCTGCCCGGTCGCCGATCTATGCGCATTTAAGGACAAGTCACCGGCGCCGTGAAGGTATGCAGAGGAGCGCTGGAGCATGTACAGGAAAAATGGATCCTGGTTTTCCCTAAGAACATGCTCAAAATCAACGACCTAGAGCGCGTTCATGATTCCGCTTGAACTGAAGGCGCTCTAGGCTGGCGAGGCCACGGGAAGCCCGTCCATCCGCACGGCAATGCCGGCCTCCGCCATCCGCGCTTTTGCCTGCCCGATCGTGAAGGTTCCAAAGTGGAAGATGGACGCCGCGAGCACCGCGCTCGCGTGCCCGCGCTTCACGCCGTCGACGAGGTGATCGAGTGTACCGACGCCGCCGGATGCGATGACCGGGATAGACACTGCATCCGCAACCGCGCGCGTGAGCTCGAGGTCGAACCCTGCCTTGGTCCCGTCGCGGTCCATGGAGGTCAGCAGGATTTCCCCGGCGCCGAGCGCGGCGACCTCCCGCGCATACGTAACGGCGTCGAGACCGGTCGGTTTCCGACCGCCATGTGTGAACAATTCCCAACGCGAAGCCTCGCCCTCGGCCGACACGCGCTTCGCGTCGATCGCGACTACGATGCACTGCGCGCCGAATTTCTCGGCGCCTTCCGCCACGAACTCCCGCCTCACGATCGCGGCCGTATTGATCGAAACCTTGTCCGCGCCGGCCGTCAACAGCCTCCGGATGTCGTCGACCGTGCGAACGCCCCCGCCGACCGTGAGCGGCATGAAACACCGCTCAGCGGTCCGCTCGACGATATGGAAAATCGTATCGCGGTTCTCGTGGCTCGCCGTGATGTCGAGGAAGCAGAGCTCGTCGGCGCCTGCGGCGTCATACGCGGCCGCCGCCTCAACAGGATCGCCCGCATCGATGAGGTCAATGAAATTGACGCCCTTGACGACGCGGCCGTCCTTGACGTCGAGACAGGGAATGATGCGGGTTTTGAGTGTCATGATTTGAAGTTAGCGCCGCACCGGAACCCGCGCAATGATCGAGCGATCCGCGCGGGCGGCATTTGGCTTGGTGTGAACTTCGGGCAGTTGGCGGCGCGGTGGGTCCCTATCGGCCACTCAAAGCTGCGAGCGCTTCAGCCGGATTGATCCGGCCATCGTAGAGCGCGCGCCCCGAGATGGCGCCCTCGAGGATCGCGCAATCGGGCTGAGCCAACGCGATGATGTCATCCATCGACGCGAGTCCGCCCGACGCTATGACTGGGATGCGTGTTGCCCTGGCCAGCTCGAGTGTCGAGGCGAGGTTCAATCCGGCAAGCACGCCGTCGCGGTCGATGTCCGTGTAGATGATCGCCGCCACACCGGCATCCTCGAAACGCGCCGCCAGCTCAATCGCCGTGAGTTCGCTCGTTTCCGCCCAGCCCTGCACGGCGACCTTCCCGCCCTTGGCGTCGATGCCGACGGCGACGCGTCCGGGAAATGCGCGACACGCCTCTCGCACCAATGCCGGGTCACGTACTGCGACCGTCCCGAGGATCACACGTCGGATACCGGCGCCGAGCCAGCGTTCGATCGTTGCCATGTCGCGAATCCCGCCGCCGAGCTGACAGGGCATGGAGACGGATGCGAGGATCTTGTCGACGGCTACCGCGTTGACGGGCTTTCCCTCGAACGCACCGTTCAAGTCGACGATGTGCAGATAACGGAAGCCCTGCGCCTCGAAAATGCGAGCCTGATCGGCTGGATCATCGTTGAAAACGGTCGCCTCGCTCATCTCGCCGAGCTTGAGCCGCACGCATTTTCCGTCCTTCAGGTCGATCGCAGGGAACAGGATCATCAGGCGGAATGTCCTCCAGGGATGGCATTGCAACTCAAAAAACACATGTTGCCATCAGTTTGCACCATTCAGGTGCGAACAGCACGGGAACACGCGACCGTCAAGGTATGTGTCGCAGGAGTATCTGGGAACGAGACGACGATGTCGCAGTTGGGCGAAGATGCCACCCGGACAAATGTATTCGCGGATGGGGAGAATGACGCGCACCCCCCGCGCGAACGGGCACGCGTCCTGACCGAGGCCGACGCCATCGAGCTCTGGCTTGCGCGCTGGCTGAAGACACCTCGAAAAATAATTCGGTCCCGTTACGCCTGCGATCCTCGCCGTATCTACGAGGTGTGGGAGGGCGTGCGGTTCCCCGCCAGCCGGGCCAAGGCGCTCGATCGGCTTCGAGCCGCCTATCCGGGACTTGCCGATCACGTCGACATCAGCCGTCACAAGCGCATCGGGCGTGGCAGCCACCCAGGCCAGCTTTCGTTTTTCGACCGCCTCTGAACTTCGTTCAAAACGACGCATCCGGGGCGGGGCCGCGACTGTGTCGTTCGAGGATCAAAAATAGAACAAAAAGAGAAATCGCCCTGGACTTATGTCCCGAGTCGCCCCATGTTTCCATTGTGTTCGTCAGTTCTGCGTCTGGCGCATAAACCGTGTGACGAACAAGGCGACTCAAAAAAGACTTCTGTTGCGTATGATCTGATGATCCCGAAAATGTCGGTCTCGAACCCACCCGTGAGGTACCCCATGCGCACGCTCCTCATTTCTTATGACCTCGCTCGTCCCCATCGGAACAAGCACGTTCTGGCTCAGGAGATCATGGGTCTTGGATCGCGCTGGGCACGTCCGCTCGAGAGCACTTGGTACATCTCGACGGACCGCGACGAGATCGAAGTCGAAGCGCAGCTCGCCTCCTTGCTCGACAGCGACGACGGCATGCTGATCCAGGCAGTGTCGGAGGAAGCCGTTCTCTCCAACACGCAGCTCCGCTGGTTCCGTCAGCGTCGCGCTGATATGGGATCCGCCGAGACGACGAACGTCATCGCGTTCCCGCTGATCTCTGCGCCGCCCGCGCAGGCCGAGTTGCCGCTTGGCGAATGCGGTAGCGACAGCGCCGCGGCGTGAACTCGCGAGCCTGATCGATGATCTAGGGCTTCCAGCCCAGGAAGTTCGAAATGAGAGCCAGGCCAAGTGCCTGGCTTTTTTCTGGGTGGAACTGAACGCCCGCGATCGAGTCGCGGGCCACCATCGCGGTCACCGGCCCGCCATAGTCCGTCACAGCGACGACCATGGAAGGGTCCGCCGCTACGAGGTGATAGGAGTGCACGAAATAGGCATGCAGGCCGTTCGCGCCAGTGGCGATGCCCGAAAGGAGCGGATGGTCTCGCAGGGTGCGCAGCGTGTTCCAGCCCATGTGAGGAACCTTGAGGGACGCGTCGTCCGGCACGATCCGTCCGACATCGCCCGGTATCCATCCCAGTCCGTCCGTCACGCAATGCTCCAGCCCTCGCGTGGCCAGCAGTTGCATGCCGACGCAAATGCCGAGGAAGGGACGGCCACGCGTCAACACCGAGTTCTCCAGGGTCTCGATCATGTCGGGCAGCGCCGCGAGCCCAGCCTTGCAGTCTGCGAACGCTCCGACGCCGGGCAGAACGATACGGTCGGCGGCGGCGACCTCTGAAGCCTTCGACGTCACGAGGACACGACAGTCGTGCCCGCTATCTGTGGCGGCGCGTTCGAAGGCTTTGGCGGCCGAATGCAGGTTGCCCGACCCATAGTCTATGATCGCAACGGTCTGCATCACATGCCTGAAGTTGTACGACGGCGGCGACCCGGGACAAGCCAGCCCAAGAGCCCCCAGTCACGTCCGTGCCGAGGCTCTGGTGCTCGGGCGAGCCCGTCGGCAAGCGGCGGAGCTGGTCCCTCGCCGGTATCGCCCGACGCGGGCCCAAGCTGTCTGCTGATCATCGGCTGATGGGGCAGCCAATTCTCGAAGAACCGGCGCTCGCATTCCTCGCGCGTCTTGCCGCTGACCGTGCCTACCATGCTCCAGCCGAGGCTTGAAAGTCGCTGCCGCTCGAATTCGCTAATCTCGTAAGCGAACACGATGTGCAGAGCGACGACGCCAATCGAGATCCAGGCCGCATCGGCGTCCATCGCGGCCATCGCCAGAATGGTCACGGCCATCGCGGTCACGTAGATCGCGAGCCCCAGGTAGAGCCTTCGGAACAGCAGCGCGAACGGCGCGAACAGCAGGATGTTCCAGTCGAATTCATCTCGAACGAACCGCAAGAGCTCCGCGCGGTCGGCGCGGTCGGCCGGCGGATTGGGCGGCTCGTGAACCGTATAGAACTTCATCCGGCCAAGCTCCCCTTGGTCGATGGCACGCGCCCGGCTTGCCGCGGGTCGGCGGCAATAGCCGAGCGCAGCGCGCGTGCGAGGCCTTTAAAGCAGGTCTCGGCGATGTGGTGATTGTTCTCGCCGTAGAGATTGGAGACATGGAGCGTAATACCGGCGTTCTGCGCGAACGCCTGGAACCACTCGCGAAACAGTTCGGTGTCCATCTCGCCGAGTTTGTCGCGTGTGAAGGTCACGTCCCAGACGAGGTAGGGCCGGCCAGACACGTCAATGGCGACCCGGGTCATCGCCTCGTCCATCGGCAGGTGCACATCCGCGTAGCGCGCGATTCCGGCCCGATCTCCGAGGGCACGCGCAACCGCCTGCCCCAGCACGATACCGCTATCCTCCGCGGTGTGGTGGAAGTCTATGTGCAGGTCGCCCTTGGCCTCGAGCGTAATGTCGATGAGCGAGTGACGCGCCAGTTGCTCGATCATGTGATCGAGGAAACCGATGCCGGTCGTCACATTGTAGGCGCCCGTCCCGTCGAGCGCGACCGTGGCGGTGATCTGAGTTTCCTTGGTCGAGCGCGTGATGGTCGCGGTGCGTTGCAAGTGCGCATTCCTACTGTTCGGGCATCATCGGCCGGGCTGGTGCAGCGTCGATGCTCGCCGATTTTCTTCGGGTTTTCGTCTTGATTGTCTCTAACAGGTCTGCTGATGAGGGTCCAACAGTCGGCCGGAGTAAGGCCCAACAGCAATGATCTGCAACCTTAGAAAGAGAGAATAAAGACAACGTTGAGGAATGCTGGCCGCGTTCATGCCGCCGCGGAAGTTTTGGCCCAGCCGCAGATCGGCGCATAGATCGCCTCTATCGCCTGCAGATCCGCCTCATAGTCACCCGTCGGATGGAAAATTTCCGCAACGCCGATCACCCGCCTGCGGTAGTCGATGAAACACAGCACCAGCGGCACCTTCGCCCCGGCTGCGATGTGGTAAAATCCAGATTTCCACCTCGCGGTGGCGCTACGTGTTCCCGCCGGCGCGATGACGAGGGCCAGCCGCTCCTCGCTGCCGAACCACTCGATCATCTGCTGCACGGCGTTTGACGATTTCGAGCGGTCGACAGGTACGCCTCCGAGCCATCTCATGAAGCCGCCAAACGGCCACCTGAAGAGACTGTCCTTGCCCATCCAGTGGATACGGACCCCGTAGTGAAGACCCGCCGAAAGCGCATTCGGCAGGTCCCAGTTTGTTGTATGGGGAGCGGCTACCACCACGTATTTTGGCAGGTCGGGCAGTTCGCCCTGGATACGCCAGCCGCCGGCCCAGAGCCACAGATGAGCGATCGGCCGGAACATGCGCAAGGCGAGCGACGGGCGTTTCGGTAGCGCAAGGTTCAATGTCATGTGGAAAGGGCTCCGATTGAGGCGGGCGAGCGCTTAGCACGCTTCGAAGTCCCTCGCGCCTTCCCTATGCGTCAAGCACTCGCGCCCCAGCCCTCTCCCGAAATCACGGAACGCCGAAACCATGTCTCTCGAGTATGGCTCGCCCCGACGGGCCAAGGATGAACTGGGCGAGTTCTGCCGCCAGCGGCGGAGCCCCCTTCAGTACGACGAGGCCATACTCGGCTCCGACCTGTAGCGTGGGTGGCGCTTCGATGACCGATAGCGACGGCACCTCCGCGCGCGCCAGAATGGCGTTGGTGCAGTAAGTGAGGAACAGGTCGGCCATACCCTCGGCCATGACCCAGCCATAGAGGTTGCGACCGTCGGGCGCTCTCGGCGAGCTCGGGCCGCCGGTCAACCGGAGTGCTTTCGCGTCGAGGGTTGTGGCCGAGCCTACCTCCAGCGCCTCGGCCCTGGTGAACAGTGCGAGCGCATAGTCTCCGGAAGGATCGGCCTTGGGGGTCGAGATCCCAAGCCGTATTTGCGGGTTCAGCATCACCTGGAGCAGTGTTTCGCCCGTCACCGGAAGGTCGCTGCGTGCAATGGCGCACATCCGGTTGCGGGCAAATAGCGTGGCAGGGCCTTCCGCCCGTCCGGACTGAGCCAGCACGCGCGGATGCCCCATGTCGGCGGAAGCGAAAAAGTGTGCAGGCTCGCCCTTCTCTATCTTTTCTCGCAACAGGCCGGACGCGCCGAATACAGTTTCGACTTTTGCCAGACCACTTTTCGAGGCGTCGAAGGCCGCAGCGACTTCGCTCAACGCCGCCTTGAGGCTGCCGGCAGCGTAGAGCCTGATCGGGCCGTCGGCGGCCGACGAATCCGAAGCCATCAAAGTAAGCGCCAGTGTTGCTGATGCCGCCAGCATTGCGGACGCCAGTTGTCGTCCGAGCTTCCGCTTCCGCATTCCACCTTCTCCGTCACGCCGCGAGACCCATCGATATAAAACCGTGTCCGGCGGAGGTGCGGAGTGCTCCGCTCAGGGAACGCCGAAGCCGTGTTTCTTGAGAACCGTCTGGCCGGGACCATAGCGAAGGAAGCCCGCAAGCTCGCCTGCGGCTGGCGGCGCATCCTTCAAGACGATAAAGACGTGCTCCTTGCCACCCGCCTTGGCGAACGGCACAGCCGGACCGCGAGAGCGGCCAGTCGCCGCGAGTTTTCGCGCGCTCTCGCCGTCGGAGGCCACGAAAACATGTGCCGCCTCGCCCTTCTCGATCCGCTCGCGGAGCGCATCCGATCCCCCAACCACCGGCTCGATCGTGAATTTCCCGCCGGTGAATTTCTTGAATTCCGCAGCGAGATCGCCGAGTGCCGGCTGAAGGGTGTCGGCCGCATAGAGCTTGATGGCGGTTTGCGACCAGGCGGGAGTGGCGAAGGCCACAGCAAGGGCTGCGACGGCTGCGGACAGTAGAGATGGTCTCGACATGGGGTACCTCTTCGATTGGCGGCTGCCGGCCCGCTATTAGCGCGCAACCTCTCGCCATTAAAGAGCACCCGCGTGTCATCACTGCGATCAACCTTCCGCCCCTGATCTTAGGACCTAAGATCAGGTCGCGAGATCAGTTGGTTTTTGCCGCCGACGGAAAAAACACCTGGGCGCCATCGACCTTGAAGCTCGCGATTGCGGCCTGCCCCTCGGCGCTGATGATCCAGTCGACGAAAGCCTGCCCTTCGGCGGCCTTTACGGTCGGGTACTTTTGCGGGTTGACGAGGATCACACCGTACGGATTGAACAGCACCGGATCGCCTTCGACCACGATCTTGAAGTTGCCCTTGTTCTTGAAGCTCGCCCAGGTAGCACGGTCGGAAAGTGCGTAGGCGCCCATGCCGACGGCGGTATTGAGCGTCGCGCCCATGCCCGAGCCCGTCTCGCGATACCACTGGCCGGACGCAGCCTTGGCGTCGACGCCCGCCTTCTTCCACAGCGCCAGTTCTGCCTTGTGCGTTCCGCTGTCATCGCCGCGCGAGGCAAAGGATGCCTTGGCTTCGGCGATCGCCTTCAACGCCGCCGAGGTATCCTTCGCGCCGGCGACCTTGGCCGGGTCACCTTCCGGGCCGACGATCACGAAGTCGTTGTACATCACGTCGAAACGCTTCACGCCGAAGCCGTCGGCGACGAATTTTTCCTCGTCGACCTTCGCGTGAACAAACAGCACGTCTCCATCGCCGTTACGTGCGTTCTTGATGGCCTGCCCCGTACCGACGGCCACGACGCGAACCTCGATCCCCGTCTTCTTGGTGAAGATCGGAAGGATGTGGCCGAACAGTCCCGAATTTTCAGTCGAAGTGGTCGACTGGACCAGGATCGACTTGGCTGCCGTCGACGCAACAGTCGCGGGCTTGGTCCCGGCATCCTGCGCAACGGCGAGCGAAGGTGCCAGCGCACACGCGGCAGCGAATGCGATGACCTTGAGCGTTGTGCGTTTCAGCGAAATCGACATGAGACAGTGTTCTCCTCGCGCACGGGGCCAAGCCAACCACCGATAATCCGCGGGAGGTATAAAGCTGACGTCGCTATGGTCAAGCAGGAATAACGGACGACTTGACCTCCTCGAACGCCCAGTCGAGCCAAGAGGTGAGCGCCACGAGATCCGAAGTTTCGACGGTCGCCCCGGTCCAGATGCGGATGCCGGGAGGCGCGTCGCGATAGGACTGGATGTCGTAGGCAACACCCTCGACCGAAAGCAGGTCGACGATGGCGCGGGCGAACTTGGCTTGTCCGTCGGGAGCCAACGCCGTCACTGCCGGATCGCCGACCGTCATGCAGATGGAGGTGTTCGACCGCGTGGCCGGGTCGGCCGCGAGGCACGTCACCCATTTCGAACGGTCGATCCAGGAATAGAGCGCGGCGGCATTGGCGTCGGCCCGCCGGTGAAGGGCGTCGAGCCCGCCAATGCTTTTCGCCCAGGCAAGAGCATCGAGATAGTCCTCCAGGCACATCATGGAAGGCGTATTGATGGTCTCGCCCTCGAAGATGGCGTGGTCCAGCTTGTTGCCCTTCTTTATCCGGAACAGCTTGGGCATCGGCCAGGGCGGCGTGTAGCTTTCCAGCCGCTCGATGGCGCGAGGCGAGAGAATCAGCATCCCGTGGGCCGCCTCGCCACCGAGCACCTTCTGCCACGAGTAGGTGACGACATCCGACTTCGACCAGTCGACGGGCTGGGCGAAAATAGACGACGTCGCGTCGACAAGGGTCAGGCCCTTTCGGTCGGCGGGAATCCAGTCATAGCTTGGTGGCCGCACGCCGGCGGTCGTACCGTTCGCCGTGAAGATCACGTCGTTGTCGAAATTGACCTCCGACAGCTTCGGCAGGTGCCCAAACGGTGCCTCGAACGTCCGCGCGTCCGAAAGCCGAAGCTCCGTCAAGAGATCGACGAGCCACACTTTGCCGAAACTCTCCCAAGCCAGAGCATCGACGCCGCGCGGACCAAGCAGGTTCCACATGGCGAGTTCGAATGCACCCGTGTCGGACGCGGGCACGATCGCCACCTCGAAACCTTCCGGAAGCCTGAGCAGGCGCTTGGTCTCGTCGATGGCAAGCTTCAGGCGGGCCTTCCCCTCCTTCGAGCGGTGCGAGCGGCCCAGCAGCGCCGCGTCGAGCACCGTTGATGTCCATCCGGGCCGCTTGGCGCAAGGGCCGCACGAAAAGTTCGGGTTGGATGGCCGAACCGTTGGCCTGTGAGGAGTTGCGGGCATGGTCGGTAACTTTCGCGAAATCAGGATCGCCCTTTGAGCAAGATTGGCAGCACGCCCGTCAATGCGACATCGGATACGAATGCGTCGGCCAGGGCCCTGACGTTGTCGCGCGCGATAACGCCGCCGAATCCCAGAACAAACACGCCCGCTGCGCGTGCCGCCACGTCCGTCGAGCCGTCGCCGACGAGCGCGACCTGCCCGTGTTGCAATACGAGCCGGCCGCAGATCGAGGCCTTTCCGTCCGCCTTCGTCAGCGGGGAAGTATCCTCGTATCCCAAATAGGAGCCATCCGCCCCGAGCCGTACATCCACGGCATGGACATTGCCAGCCGGCACGCCGAGCCGCGCGGCCAGGGGCAGGATCGAGGGCCGCAACCCGCCGCTGACGATGTGTGTGTCGATACCGGCTGCGCGCAACGCATCGAACGTCTCCCGCGCCCCGGGCGACATGGTCGAGATGTAGAGCTCGGCCAGCCAGTCGAGGGCGTCGCGGTCGGGGCGGACGAGATCCATGCGTCGGCCGTAAATCTGATCGATCGTCAGTCGCCCGTCCATCGCCATGGTCGTCAGCGGCTCGATTTCCTCGAAGCATCCGGCCCTGCGCGCCAGTTCGTCGATGCCTTCGATCGATGAAAGCGTGCTGTCGCAGTCGAATGCCACCGCATCAAAGGGGCCAACTCGAAGCTGTGTCGTCATGGCGTCCCCGTTCGCAACCGCTCGGTTAGATGGAGCCCCGTGGCCTATCTCCCGATCACACGGGCGTCGAGGCCGATCTTGGTCCCAGACAGCCCGGATTGATCCAACACAAGGCGCGCGCGGCTTGAAGGGCGCACTTTTTGCGCGCAATTTTTGGAAGGGGAAGCATTATGTCGACTTGGAAATTGGCACTCATCATTTGGTTGATCGCGGGCGTTACGGTGGCCGGGGCAGGTGTGGCTGTCGTCCTTGCCGTTCCGCAGTTGCAGGAGCAGAGCGCAGTCCTCATTCCAGCCGTCGCTGCGGGCGGGTTCGTGCTGGCTTTTATCGCCAGCCTCATCGTGGCGCGCCAGATGCTGCCGGCGAAGGCCTGATCGTTCGTGCGCATCGGGGGCAGCTACTGCGCTGCCCCTGATTGGGCCGTGGCACTGCCCTCGAGCCGCGAGATCTCTGCCTTGAGGTCGGCGATGTCCTTGTTGCGGCGAACCAACTCGATGTTGATCTGGCCGATCTCCCTCGCGGTATCGGCCCATTTTTCGCGCGTGTTCGAGGACTGCTCGCGCTGCAGGCGGAACATTCGGTCGCGCTCGCGGCGGTTCTCGGCCTCCAGTTGCCGGACCCTCTGATTGAGCTGCACGAGAGTGGCCGCGGTAGCTGCGTCCGACGCGGTTGCCTTTTTCCGCAATTCCTCTTCGAGTTTCCCGATCCGCTCCGACATCACGCCAGTATTGCCGTTCCCGTCGCTGCTCGGGCGGCCGGGCGACTGGACAGCCGCAAGGTCGAAATAGAAATCGCCCGTCAGCGCCGAATGGTCCCAGGGAACCTGCTTCCCGCCCGTCGCCGACAGCACGTCCCGTCGCACGTTGATCATGATCGAGTTGAGGCTCGCGCCCGCCGCGGTAACGTGCCTGACGAGTGCCGAAGCGAACGGAGAATTGCGCCCGGTCCCGTCGAGCGCGACGTTCCCGGGCTGCGTCGAATAGGAGATGAACGTGCCGACCCCGGTCTGCACCTGCGCAAGCCCGGAGGCCACAGCGGTCGAGCGCGTCCCCATCGAGCGGGCGAGGTTCCTCGCGAGGGGATTGTCTCGGCAGGCGTCGAGAAAGACGATGTTCGTCTTTGTTTCGCGCTCAAGCTCCATCTGCCGCAGAATGAGCTCGAGCGGAATGGCTTCGAACGCCAGATCGCGCTCGCGCGCCAGGCGGGCATCGACCGGCACGAGATAATTCTGCCCGCTGATCTGTAGGCCGTGCCCGGCGTAGAACAGCAGTCCCGTCCCCGCATCCTCGATTTCGCGTGCAAACTCTCGCAGCGTGGCGTCGAACTTCGGCTTGTCGAGGTCGAGACCGAGGATCACTTTGAACCCCAGCCCAGTCAGCGCTGCGGCCATGTCCTTCGCGTCGTTTACAGGATTTGCGAGCGGGGTCGCAGCAACGTAGGCCGCGTTACCGATGACGAGCGCCACGCGCTTTTCCCCAGCCCGCGCAGGGTAGAGCTGCCCGGCGACCGCGAAGGCAATGACAACTGCGAAAATTCGAACGAAGAACATAAATTCCCCCAGTATCGCGATCGAACGTCAAACCTTGAACGCCGGGATTTCGGCTGCGAGAAGGCGAGCCCGCCCTCTCTGGTGGGAGGGCGCGAAGTGTAGCCGTCGTGCTTCCCATGGGCCGGTATTGGACAGCGGCCGCTTATCTCCCTACCCTTGTGGGCTTTGAACCACCATCGCGAGAGAGCCGTCGACCGGCCATGGATATCATCGTTTTTCAGCATGCACGCGCCGAGCATCCAGGCGTGCTGCGCCAATTTTTCGAGGCCAGCGGCCATACGCTGCACATCGTCGAGCTGGACGAAGGCGAATTGATACCCTCCGATCTGTCGGTTTTCGACATGATGCTCGTCATGGGCGGTCCGCAGGATACCTGGCAGGAAGAGAAGTATCCGTGGCTGGCAGCGGAAAAGGAGGCCATCCGCAACTATGTTGCGAAACTTGGTCGGCCCTACCTGGGCCTGTGTCTTGGCCATCAACTGCTCGCAGATGCGCTGGGCGGCGTTGTCGGAAAGGCGATCGCGCCCGAAGTCGGAATCCTGACGGTTTCAAAGACCGAGGCGGGCAGGTCAGATCCATTGCTGCAAGGCCTGCCGGACCCGCTGACCGTTCTGCAATGGCATGGCGCCGAGGTACAGGCAGCACCAACGGGCTCCACGGTTCTGGCGTCGTCTCCCGCCTGCGCCATTCAGGTGTTTCGTTATGGGCGGCACGCCTATGGACTTCAGTGCCACGTCGAGTGCGAGTCGTCGACCGTTGCGGAGTGGGCGGCAATCCCCGCATACGCCCGTGCACTTGAAAGGGCGCTTGGTCCACATGGTGTGCCGCGGCTATCGGCAGGCGTCGAGGAGAGGCTCGCCGAATTCAATCGCAACGCTCGCCGGCTTTACGACAACTTCATGAGGATGGCGGCGGCATGAGCGGGGAACTTTGGGTGTTCGCCTATGGCTCACTCATGTGGCGGCCCGGATTTGCGAGCCTGGAAGCCCATCCAGCGACCCTCGTCGGCTACAAGCGCAGCTTCTGTATCTATTCCGTCCACCACCGTGGCAACCATCGGCGGCCGGGTCTGGTGCTCGGGCTTGATCGCGGCGGAAGCTGCAAAGGACTGGCCTATCGGATCGCGCCGGACGATGCTCTCGACGTGCTCGCCTATCTGAAGGCCCGCGAGCAGATAAACGGCGTCTATCGCCAGGTCCAGGCGCCCGTGGCGCTCGACGACGGCGGTCATCGGGACGCGGTCTGCTTCATCGCGGAAACGACCCATCCGAGCTATGCAGGGAGCCTGCCGGTCGCGACACAGGCCCGCCTGATCCGTGCCGCTTCGGGCCTGTCGGGCACGAACCTCGATTACCTCACCAGCACGCTCGAGCACCTCGCCGCCCTCGAAATTCGCGAGCGTGAACTTGAACGCGTCGCCGTCCTGTGCGGTCCGGTGCTGGGGCGCGGAAGCGGCGAGGGCCGTGCGGAGCGTATCCGAGGGCTGGTCAATTCACTGAGGTCGACGCGCGTGTCGGCGCCCATAATGCCGGCGATGCAGCGGCGCAGGTTTATCTATCGCCGCAACTGACGAGACCGTCAGGCAAGAACGAGCGAGCGCCGCAGATCGGCTTCGATGCGCTGGCTTTCGGCCTGGCCGCCCGCCAGCAAATGAACGTGGACTTCGTTCGCGCCGAGCTGGGCGCTGCGCTGGCGTACTTCGGCGAGGTTGAGGCTCGCCGATGCATGGGGTGCGCGACCGATCGAGACGACGGTACGCTGCCCGCCCTCGTGACGCTTCACGAGGACATAGTTGGCCGCCTCGAACGGCGGGCACTCGAAGAGATCGTAGACCGAATGGACGTAGCGGGCACCGGAGGCGCCGGTCCAGAACAGGAAGGACGACGGTCCCGCAGCGAGGTCCACTTCGGCTGTGGAAGCCGTCGAACTGCACGTCGGCGCGGCGCCCATACGCAGGCGGTTGGCACGAACGGCGGCAAAGTCGATGATCTGGGCACTCATGAACAGGAACCTTGGCTTACGCAGGTACGGGCCAGCTTGATTTCCGCTTCATTTAGCTTCACCCCCATCTAAGGATTCCGGAGTGGAATAGCTAAAATTTGTCGGAAAGCGCGCCCTCGTGAGGCAAGGTTGATTTTTGATTGACGGGTGTCGCGTGCCAGATATCCGCCTAACCGCCGAGCCAGGATTTACGATCCACGATCCTAACTCTCCGCCCGCCATGCCCGTGAAGACACGCACGGTTGAGCCGATAAAGGCCCGGCGGATAACGATACCTCCGTTGGCCGTACCTTCACGCGCACATGGAGCGACCGCAATCGAGACAGATCCGGCATGATCCATCTGGCTTGAGCCGTGGCGAGCCACACATCGGGCACGCATCCTCCACCTCGAGGGCAACCGCCCCAAAGCCAATGTCACCCGCCCCGGCAGGCACATGCGGACGATGCATCGGCACCACGGTTCCGCCGCCCGTTCCCTCAGGCTCGGCGCTGAGAATAGACCCGGTGACCGCATTGGGCCGGAAGGTCGTGCACCCCTTGAGGCCAAGATCGTAGGCGCGCAGATAGATTGTCTCGAATGCCTCCGGTTTGATGTCGGCAGGGCAGTTGATCGTCTTGGAGATCGCGCTGTCGACGTGCGGCTGAAGGGCCGCCTGCATCGAGAGGTGGTCCTCGGGCGTTAGGTCCGCCGCCGTCACCCACCAGGCCCCGGCGGGGCTTGCCCCACCGTGCAATCGCCGATAGAGGGCATGCGCGTAGTCCTCGACGGATTCCTGATGCTCGGCCTCCGCACTGTCCCGGATGCGCCGGATGTAGGTCGTCTCGAAAACCGGCTCGATACCGCTCGAGACGTTCCCGGCCAACAGCGAAATCGTTCCGGTTGGCGCAATCGACGTGAGACACCCATTTCGCAAGCCGTGCTTGGCGATCGCGGCTCGAACCGTTTCGGGCAACCTCAGCAGGTTGGGGCTGGCGAGCATGGCTTCCCGGTCGAAGAGCGGAAAGGCTCCCTTCTCGGCGGCGAGTTCCGCACTCGTCGCATAGGCCTCCGCCTGAATTGCCGCCATCGTTTGAGCTGCCCGCCCCCGCGCCTCGATGGAACCATAGGGCAGGCCGAGCATGATGAGGGCATCCGCAAGACCAGTGATTCCAAGTCCGATCCGGCGCTTGGATTTCGCCTCGCGCTCCTGCTCGGGCAGCGGATACCGCGAGACGTCGATGATGTTGTCCAGCATCCGCACGGCGACGCGTACGGCTTCGAGCAGTCGTCCGCTATCGAGCGCGGCGTCTCGCGCGAAGGGCCGGTTGACCAGACGGGTCAGGTTGATCGAGCCCAACAGACACGCGCCATAAGGTGGCAACGGCTGCTCGCCGCATGGGTTAGTCGCCGAAATGTGCTCGCAATAGGCAAGGTTGTTGAGAGCATTCACCCGATCGATGAAGATCATCCCGGGCTCGGCAAAATGGTAGTTGGAGCGGGTGATCTTCGCCCACAGATCCCGCGCGGGGAGGGTGCGGTAGACCTTGCCCTCGAACTTGAGTTCCCACGCGGCGTCGGCCTTCACCGCGGCAACGAAGGCGTCCGTGACGAGTACCGAGAGGTTGAAGTTTCGCAGCCGCTTTGAATCGGACTTGGCGGAAATGAACTCCTCGATGTCCGGATGATCGCAGCGTATCGTGGCCATCATCGCCCCGCGCCGCTGCCCGGCGGACATGATCGTGCGGCACATGGCATCCCACACGTCCATGAAACTCGTCGGGCCTGAAGCCTCCGCGCCAACGGAATGAACGAGCGCATGCCTTGGACGCAGCGTCGAAAAATCCTGACCGATGCCGCCGCCGGCCTGCATCGTCAACGCCGCCTCGCGCACGCCATTGAAGATCGAAGACAAGTTATCTTCGATCCGGCCCATGACAAAGCAATTGAACAAGGTCACGCCGCGCCCCGTGCCTGCCCCCGCCAGGATTCGCCCCCCCGGAAGGAAAACGAAGTCGGACATGATGTGTTCGAAGGCCTTGGACCATTTCGCCCGGGCCTCACTGCTGCTAAGCGCCTCGCCGCCGTGCTCGGCGCCGGCCGCCGCCTGCGCAACGCGTGCAAACGTCTGGTCAACCGTTTCTTCGGCCGCGACACCCGCCCGCATCAGGCGATATTTCTTCTCCCAGATCTCGCGAGAGATCGGCGCGCTGAACTCGGTCACGTACTTTTCGATCCTGTCCGAGGGGCCCTAATCTTCCCAAAAAAAGACTACTTACTCCCACCTCTCCCGTCAACCGTATGTTCTAGTTTTGTTCGATAAAAGTTTCTTTGGGTTCCGATCCGCTTCCCCGCATCGCCTCGGCGACGAGGCGGGCGGTTGAGCCCTCGATGCGCGAGACGAGTTCGGAACGGAACTCGGCGCGGCTGAGTTTTGGAGGGATCGGTCTCAAGATTTCGACCACGATCGTCCCCGGTAGCCGCAAGAAACTGCCATTGCGCCAGAACACTCCCGAATTTAGCGCGATTGGCACGCAAGGCACGCCGAGTGCTTCGTAAAGGGCGAGAACGCCGGGCTTGTAGTCGGGCTCGGCTCCCACGGCACGACGTGTGCCCTCCGGAAAGATCACGATCTCGCGTCCCTGCCAGATTCGTTCGCCCGCCTGTCGCAACATCCGCTTGAGGGCTGCGGGTCCCCGCTCCCTCGCCACCAGGATGTGCTCGAATTTCAGTGCAAACCAGCCGTAGAACGGGATCAGACCAAGCTCGGCCTTCATGATCATCACCGGGTCCCGGAACAGCGGGATGAGGGCGAACGTCTCCCATGCCGCCTGATGCTTGGCGGCGACAAGTGCGGGTCCCGCCGGCAGGTTTTCGCGGCCCCGGACTTCGATGCGTGTGCCCGCGATGACGTGAAGAAGGAACAGGCACACCCGCGCATGGAGCCGAAGCCCTGCCATTGCCCAGCTTCGCGGCGCGAGCAGTAACGGCGATCCACCGATGACGAACACTGCCGTCGTCAAGTGAAACGCGGCGAAGAACAACAGCGATCTGAACAGAAGCATACCAGTCCTACTTGGCGGCGGCGCTTGCTGTACTGTGTACCGCGTCGGCCTTCGAGATCATCGGCGCCACGTGCCGTGCGACCGCGTATCGCGCGGCGACCGGAAGGAACTTCGCATACTCGGTCGCAAGCAGCCGCACGAGGCCGGGCTGCAGCCACCACGCCCGTTGACGGGCGGCCTTGGCGACGACGGGATGCGCGATCAACTCGACGTCCGGCATCGCGATGGCGAGTTCCGCCAGACTACGCGGCATGTGGTAGCCCGATGTGACCACAATGAGTGTCCGAGCCCCGAGGCCGGAAGCCCAAGTACGGGCCTCCTCTGCATTCCCGATCGTGTCCTGCGCCGCATAGCCGAGATCGACGCAGCATTGGAATTTGGCGGCATCCAGCCCGGAGAGTTTGATCACGTCGTCTCGGCTTGTCTGCGGATTGACGCCCGAGATCAGGAGCCGCCGCGCCGCGTTTTGCTTGAGCAGCCGGGAACCTTCGACGATCCGGTGGTCTCCGCCCGTCAGCACGATGATACCGTCGGCCCGTTCCGCGATCGGCTCCGGCTCGCGCATCGCGTAGGTGGCAAACGACAGGAAGCCAAACAGAATGACCCCCGCGCCCGCAGCAAAGAGGCTCAGCAATACGCGCCAGGAACCGATCCGCCTCCGCCGTCGTCCGGCATCGGCAGAAGCGTTCTGAAGGTCGCGGTCGGCGGCGGTCATGGATACAGGAGACAATCCGCGTGTGAAAAAAACGTGACAGCAGCGATCACCCCGCCGCAAGCGGAATTGGCGCCGCCCCGGAATGATTTAGCTGAAGTACGTTCAGAGATCGAGAGCGCAGTGAAAGGGGGCGATCTCCGCGCGGCCGCGGCGGCTAGACGCGCGTATTGAGGATGTTGAACACGCCAAGTCGCGATGTCACCATGCACAGGCCCGCGATGACGACGACCACGCCCAGCAGCAGGGCGTAACCGATGAGATCAAGCGAGCCCGATCCAACGAGCCTCTGCAACTCGGCGCTCGTCACGCCTTGCCCGCCGATCAAAGTGATCACGGTCGGTGCGGCCAGAAACACGAGCGCAGCCGCCGCAGCGCCGGTAAGGCCGGCCTTGATACCGAGCTTCAGGAAGTGCTTGTCGAACTCGCGCGCGATGAAGCGGTCGGTCGCCCCGACGAAGTGGAGCACCTCGACGATGTCGCTGTTGGAGGCCATGGCGCTGCGCGTCGCCGATACGATGATGGCGATGGTCGCCAGCGCCACCAGCGCGAGAATCATGAAGCCGCCGAGCGCCATCGACCTCGTCACTGTGCGGATCTGCTGTTGCCAGTGACGATGATCGTCGAGCGTCACGCCTTTGTAGGAGGTCGCCAGCCGCTGCTTGAGGGACTCGAGGTCTGGCGGCGAGCCGGGGTCTATCTCGATCGCGACTAGCCTCGGCACGGGCAGTGTCTTGAGCACCTCCGCCTGCCCCAGCCATGGCTCGAGCAGCGCCGAGGAGTCCTGGAGGGAGAGGGCGCGAACCGTCAGAATACCTGGCGTCCGGTTGAGCAGCGCCGTCACGTCCGAAACGGTACGCTCCGTGTCGGTCCCCTCCTGCGGTTCTACCTGCAGCGTGACTTCGCCGGACATGTCCCTGAGCCACAGGTCGGCCGAGCGATTGATCATGTAGACCGCACCCGCCGTCAGGCAGGCGAGGAAGCACATGATGGCTATCACGACGATGAGCGACCGGCCCGTCACCGAGCCGGGCGGAACGATGGCCGCGCTGGATGGATCCCGCGGGGCTCGGCGCGCCTCGGCAAAAAGATCTTCCGCGGCCGGCGCGGGAGTGGCTGGCCGCCTCGTGTCTTCGAAGGCACCTGGCCCGTCTCCATAGGTCGGAGCCCGCAGCGTGCCCGGATCGCGATTCGGGCCCCTCAAAGGCGCCGCTTCAGGCTGCAGGTCGGGAGCCTCGTCGTAGAAGGGCTCGTATCCGGGCTGCGTGTGCTCGGCCGCCTTGGGTTCGTTCTGATATTCGCCGTAGGGGCCATATGGCGCCGGCGGCCGCGGCGGACCGCGTCTGTCATACGATCCGGACATGGCCGTCGTGCAACTCCAATCGAGGGGCTTTGTACTGGCGCATCAGCTGATAGTCGTGCGTCGCGATGACGACGGAAGTGCCGAGACGGTTGAGTTCGACGAACAGCCGCAGCAGTCGCCTCGCCATCTGTGGGTCGACGTTGCCAGTCGGCTCGTCGGCGAGCAAAAGTTCGGGCTTGCCGATCACCGCCCGTGCGATCGCGGCGCGCTGTTTCTCGCCGCCCGACAGGATCGAGGGATAGGCATGCATGCGATCTCCCAGGCCGACCCATTGCAGAAGGTCGGTCACATCTTCCTTGTAGTCGGACATCTGCTTGCCGACGACCCTGAGCGGCAAGGCCACATTCTCCCAGGTGGTCAGATGGTCCAGCAGGCGGAAGTCCTGGAACACGATGCCGATGCGCCGGCGAAGCTGGGCGCGCTTGGCGGTCGGAATGCGGCTGACGTCCTGGTTGAACATGTGGATCTGACCCTGCGTAGGGTGGAGCGACATGAACAACAGGCGCAGCAGCGATGACTTGCCGGCGCCAGATGGGCCGGTCAGGAAGTGGAATGAACCCGGACGCAGATGGAAATTCACGTCACGCAGGGTTTCCGGCGCATTTCCATATTTCAGCGCGACATTGGTCAATCGGATCACGGGCGCTGTCTTCTCGACTCTCGAATGGCTGGACCGCAGAGCCGCCTGTGGCCGCGATCGCGAGTCGCGTTATGCGCGATGGATGCTACCGGATCAACCGCGGCCCTGGAGCGGAAACTGACGTTTGAACGATCACAGTGGACCCAGGATTGTGGCGGCCTCATGGGCAGGGACGGTTTGGCGATGAAGTCACTTCGTCGCCCGTTGCGTGTCTGATGCAAACGGCAGATACCAAACCACCCCGTGCGCGTCGTGCATTGGATTGGCAGTCGTGACCAGCTGACGCGATCTTGAAGATGCGAGGAAAAGGACGATGAGCGATTTGGCCGGCGGAAAGCGTGTCGAGGTGATTTATTCTGCCGAGGACATCTCCTCGCGCCTCGACGAGTTGGCTCGTGAGATCGCCGCGAAAGGCATAGAACGGCCGCTGGTGATCGCGATCTTGAAAGGCAGTTTCGTTTTCGCCGCAGACCTGATCCGGGCGATGTACCGGCATGGCCTGGCGCCAGAGATCGATTTTCTGACGCTTTCGAGCTACCGCCGCGGCCAGCAGTCGTCCGGTCAGGTTACGATTCTGCGCGATCTTGACCTCGACGTGCGCAACCGCAACGTGGTCGTCATCGATGACATCCTCGAGTCCGGGCGCACGCTGGCGTTTGCGAAGGACCTCCTCTCGGCACGTGGAGCGGCGACGATCTACACCTGCGTCCTGCTCGAAAAGAAGGGGGCCCGCGCCGTGAATGTCGAGGCCGATTTCTGCGCTTTCGAATGCCCACCCTTGTTTGTTGTCGGATACGGAATGGATGTTTCGCACCGATACAGGGAACTGCCCTTCGTTGGCCACGTTGCACAACGGTGACTGGGACAACGCTGGGCAACCCCCGTGTCGTCGGAACGAAGATCATTCGGGAGAGGGCTTCTCGTGGCGCGTATTCTGTTGGCCGATGATGATGGCGCGATGCGTGACATCATCGAAAGAACACTCATTTCCACAGGCCATCAGGTGACATCTGTCGCCGGCGGTGTGGAGGCCATCGAGGCTCTTCAGGTGGGGGGCGGCGGCTTCGACCTGTTGCTGACCGATGTTCAGATGCCCGGTGTCGACGGACTGGAGCTTGCACGGCGGGCGCTGGCGTTCGATCCGCGATTGAAAGTGATCGTGATGTCAGGCTTCGTCGAGCAGTTATCGCGCGCGGATCCCTTCGCAGGCCCAAGGGTCGCGACCATCACAAAGCCGTTCACGCTCGAGCAGATCCGGGCCGTGGTCGCGAAACTGATGGGTTAGCTGATCAACGGCTCGTGTAGGCCGGGGCTCAAAAAGCCTGATGCTGTTGCAACTACGGTCGTGCCAAGGTGAACATTAAGTGTATATTTAGCACGTTGGGGCTTTATCGGGGCAGTTTCAGGATCGACCGTACGGAGTACGCCAGTGGCGCAAACCGCCGGTCCAAACGGAGAGACGCATGTCATTGGCATCCCTGGTTCGTCGTGGCGCGCTTGCCGCCGGAACGATTTTCGCAGCATCGGTGGCGATGGCCTCCGGCGCAGGCGCCCAAGACCTGATCTCGTTTCTTTGGGGCGGTGACGACGAGTGGGGTGGAGGACGGCAGACGGTCCGCTTCAGCCCGCAGTATAAGCCTGGCCAGCTTATCGTGAGCTTCGGCGACCGCAGGCTTTACCTTGTGAATTCGCCCGGCCAGGCCATCAGCTATCCGATCGCGGTCCCGCGTGAGCAGAGCCGCTGGGCCGGTGCGACCATCGTATCCGACAAGCGCGTGAACCCTGATTGGCGGCCGACGCCGACGATGATGGCCGAGAACCCGAAGCTTCCTTCGTTCGTTCCCGGCGGTCATCCGCAAAATCCGCTTGGCGTCCGGGCGCTCTACCTTGGCTCCAGCACCTACCGCATCCACGGCACCGATGCTCCCTGGACCATCGGACAGGCGGTCTCGAAGGGCTGCATCCGCATGTACAACGCCGACGTGCTCGACCTGTATCCGCGCGTACCGGTCGGCACGCGCGTAACAGTCACATGGCAGCGCTTCAACACCAACGCACTCGCCTCTTACGAAAGCGCCCCTCGCGAGGAGCGTGTCGAGCGCCGCTACTATCGGTCCCGCAGCGTAGTGCGCCGCCCGGCGAGCGCCGTGTACGAATAAATATCGAGATCGATCACGGACAGCAAAGGCGCTCTGGGGGTTGCCAGGCGCCTTTTTTATTGGGCGCCCGCTTGTTTTCCGCCATGTGCGGTGACGGCCTCAGCAGCAGCGGTGCGCAAAAAATGCGGACCGGATGACGTGATTGTCCAGCCGGTCTGTAAGCCGGGTTCTGTTTGGCGTTGCCGCCGCGACGGCCATTCCTCTCGAGCGGATGTCGCCAACCGCCTCTAGCAACCAACCCGGGCGACGGCCTGGAAACAGGCTCCGTGCCAGGTTGCCCCGCACGCGGTCGCCCCTATTCGGTTTTGCTCCCGGTGGGGTTTGCCCTGCCACGTCCGTTGCCGGACGCGCGGTGCGCTCTTACCGCACCTTTTCACCCTTACCGGCGGAGTCGCCTCCGGGCCGGCGGTTCGATCTCTGTGGCACTGTCCCTGGGGTTGCCCCCGGCGGCCGTTAGCCGCCACCGTGTCTCCATGGAGCCCGGACTTTCCTCTCCCTTTGGGGAGCGGCCGCCCGACCGACTGGACAACAGTGATTTCGGCTCGATCCGCCGTAACGTCAAGGGGATCCGTCCGCCGAATGATCAGGGAGCAAGCCCGGCGAGGGTGATCTGCATGCGGCAGCGGGACCCGAGCCTCATGAAGTTTGCAAACACGCACTGCCGAACGCCGGCCACGGTCGGTTCGTCGCGGATACACAGCCGGCGCACATCCGCTTCGCATGCCGCGCGCAGTGCCGGGGTGACCTCGGGTGGAAGCTTCAGGTCGCCTGCCGTAACCGGAACTGAAATGCCGACCGCCGTTCCCACCAACATCCCTGCCACCAGGGCAGTTGCCATCTTCCGCATGAGACCTCCGTTGCAAAAGGAACGGGGCTAAGAACGCACCCGCAGTGCGAAAAGATGGCAAAGCGTGCCGCAAATTTGCCGTAAGCTCTAGAAATTCGAAAATGCTTGGTGAAAGTGGCCTAAATTCCTTTGAAAACGCGGACGAGTGCTTCCGTAAGCCGCACGCTATCCACATCGTCCTTGTGGATAACGTCGATAGCTCCTGCGCTCAAAAGCTCGGATTTGCGCACGCGGGTGGCTTGCCCGCTGACGACAATGATCGGCCCGAGATAGTTCGCTCGCCTAAGAAATGGGATTGAACTGCACGCGGTGTCCGACGGCTTCAAAAGGTCGTCGAGAATGATCAGATCGGGCTGTCGCGCCAGCACGAGGTCGATAGCCGAACCCAGCGTCGAAGCGCGCCTGAAGGCCACCTCGTAACCCAGAGCCACTCTCAGCGTCGCGCGCAACCGGTCCGCGTCGAACGTCTCATCCTCGATGATCAGTATGCTTTCGAGCTTCGGCAGTGTTTTTCCCAGACGCGCAACCTCGCTCTTCTTCGCAAGAAAGTCGCCACCGGAGCTGGACGTCGTCATGTCTGGCACTCATCGTTCGGAATACAGGGCTCATCAGACGTAATCCGTCGGATGGAATATGATGCGTTTCGCAAAAGCGTCCCTTTATGACACACTAGTAGTTGCGCCACTGCAATGGAAGTGTTTTCGGCCCGCGATCGCAGTTGCCGCATTTCAATGATCTCATTGAAATGTAATTCGCGAGTAGCATTTCCCTTGGCTGATTTGAGGTCAATTTCAGTCAATATTTTCAAGCCATGAGGACCGACGCGGCCAGGGCTTTCGGCCATCGGACCTCGAAGGTCGTTCCGCGCGCGCCTGCGTCCGCTGGGATCAGACTGATGCGCCCGCCCACGCTTTCGACAGTCCGTTGGACGAGCGCAAGTCCGAGCCCGATGCCAGACGACGGGCGATCCGCCGCGGCTAGAGTGCGAAACGGAAGAAAGACCACGGCACGATGCTCCGGCGGGATGCCCGGCCCATCGTCGGCGACCGTGATCACGAGGTCGCTCGGCGTATCCCCGCAGGTGATCTCGACACGACCGTGCTCGCGATCATGGTGCTTCACCGCGTTGTCGACGAGATTGCGGATGACGAGGTCGAGCGGCGCCTTGAGGTTGGTGAAGACCGGCCATTCGCCGTTGACCGAGACCGTGATGCCGGTGCCATGCGGGATTGAGGCGGCGATGGACTTGGCGATCGCAAACGTATCGACCTCTTCGAGTGCTATCGCCTTGCGACCGACGCTCGAATAGTCGAGCAGGCCCGACAACATCGAGGACATGCGTCGCGCTTGCGTCGTCACGAGCGCCAGCCGCTCGCGGATCTCCTTGGGATCGCCTCGGTTCGCCGCTTCTTCCACGTCCTCGGTCAGATATTGTAGCGCCCTCATGGGGGCCTTGAGGTCGTGGGAAATGATGGCCGCGAATTGCTCCAGGTCTCGGTTCGCTCGGAGAAGCTCGCGCGCTTTCTGGTTCGTGTCCGCTTCGGCGATCAGCCGGGCACGAACGTGGCGGACGAGCTCGAGTTCCAGGGTGGCTTCGAGGGTCGCGCGGGCGATGAGCAGGAAATAGCACTCCTGCTCGGGGTCGTAGAACAATGAGAGGTTGAACCTGTCCTGCGTCTCCGGCGACGTGACGATCACGATCCCGGGAAGCTCGAGCGACAACGAGGGATCGTTCTGGAAGCTGAGAATATAGTCTTCCGAACCGATGAAAGCGATGACCGTCTCGGTGATCGGCGCGCCCAATGTGACGAAGCCGGCCTTGGCGCCGAAGCACCGCCGGACGATGAGTTCACGATCGATCCACACCAGCCCGAACACGCCGCGATCGGCAAAGAAATGGGCCGCGGCAAACAAGGACTGGTTGCTGTGAAGGTCAATGGCCACGGCGTCGGATCGCTAGTGCGGTTTCAAGAAACGCGCGTTCGACATTGGTGCCGTCGAGAGCGCTGGTCTGGATCAAGGGGATGTTCGGCGACAGCCGATCGATCACGGCGTCGAGGCCGTGCGCAAGTGGAAGGTCGCACTTGTTGACGACGAAATGGATGGCCCGACCGGGCATGAGATCGGCGAACCCCTCGCCCAGCCGCACCATGGTCGTCAGCGTCTCCGGTCGCGTGCGGTCGCCGATGATGACGGCGGCGGAAGCCTGCCTCACGTAGACGTGCCGCAGAACCGCGTCGCCGAAGTTCCCGTCCGTGTCCCACAGTATCAACGTTGCCGGTGCGCCCGCCACGTCCGGCAACACGTGCCGGTAGATCTCGACGCCGATGGTCGGTTTGTAAGTTGCGTTGAAGCTCGAGAATGCCAGCCGCCGCGCGAGCGATGATTTCCCGACGCCGATGTCGCCGAGCAGCATGACCTTGTAGGCGTTGCTCATCCCCCGCCGCCCTCGCCGACGAAGCCGATTTCGAACTCGACCCGCCTGTTCGAGCTGCCGGTGCCAGACGCCGGGCTGACGTTGTATTCAGGTGACGTCCGTCGCAACATGACGAGTCGGTTTGCGGGAACGCCCCGGGCGATGAGCGCGCTGGCCACCGCATCGGCGCGTGCCTGTGCAATGGCGATATTGGTGGCGGGCGATCCGGCATCATCAGTGTACCCCAAAATTCGCACGAGCGAGGTATCCTTGGCCATCAAAGTGGCGAGCCGGTCGATAATGTCGGATGCAGCTGCGGGGTCGCGGAAAGCAACACCTTCACTGAAGAATATCGCATGCGAACGAACGAACGCGGCCAAGGCTTCGCGAGGCGTCACCTTCGGCGCCGCTAGCCGGGCGACCTCAGCCTTGAGCGCATCCGCGTCCGCTCTCAGGGTCATCGCGTCCGCTTTGAGCGTGCCGGTCTCAGCGGCAAGCCGCCGCTTCATCGTGCTCCGGTCAGCCAGCGACTGGGCCGCAAACGCGACACGAACCGCCGCCGCAACGACATCACCTTTCTCAACCGGCACGATTGGCTCGCCGGTTGCCGGCGCGTTAATGTCCAGGGTCGCCTGTGCGGTCGCCGAAATACGTGCTTCGAGCTCGGCGGCCTGTTCGGCAGCCAGTGAAATGCCGATCGTGCTCGGCGGCGAGAGATTGCTGGCAAGGGCGCCAGCCTCACGGGCCAGGCCTTCGAGTGTGGCGCCCGCTTCGCCGCCAAGTGCCCAGGCTTCCCGCTGGAGGACATTGGCGGCTCGGGTCAGCAGAGTGCTGGCCCGCCCCCTGATCTGGCTTTCGGTCGCGGTGGCCACCTGCGCCTCGAAAGCGGTCTGGTCCTGTTTCAGTGCGGCGATCGCAGGGCGGAAATCGACGCCCGCCGGCAAGGTATTGAGCTTGTCGTGAACGCGAACCGCTGGCAGGGCGGCGCGGATCTTTCGCAGCAGTTGTGCTTCGACCTCGGCGCTCGGCGCCAGGCCCGAGATCGTCACGGAAGTGGCTCCGTCGCTGGCGCGGACCTCGGTCGGATAGCCGAGCATCTCGGGCGTCACCTCGATCAGGCCGCGCGCGGTCTCCACGACCTGACTTTCGGAGTATCGAACATAGGCGGCCCAGGCGAGCCAGACGGCAAGCGGAATGCCGATCAGAACCGCCAGCATCGAGAGTGGCCGCACGCCACGGCGTAGTGTGGCGCGCGCCAGGGCGATTGACTGAAGCTCGTGCTGAAGCCTTTCCGAGAGCGACTTCAGCATGGGCTGGAAATCGCGGGCCGTCGTCGCGGTGCCTTTGGTGGCGGCTTCGCTCGCGGCGTCGAGATCGCCGCGGCTGCGGTCTACGAACGCGAGAAACTGATCGTCGAAAATCTGGCCCGCACCGGCGATCTGCGTGCCCGAGCACCGGGCCGCCAGTAGGTAGATGGGGGACACACGCAAATACACGTGCTGCTCGCCCAGATTGATCTCACGCAGCGACGACCCCGGAGACTTGAAGGCCTCGGCGGTGAACTCGTTGATCGCCGTTAGTACGCCGCCGAAGACGTGATCGAGGCTCGATCCGGCCTCTGGCTGCGGCCACCTGCCCAGCAGTTCGCCTGTCGCGCGTCGGATCAGGAAAACATCCTCCACTTGGAGGCTGTGGCTGTGGGCCAGGGCCATCTCGCCCGCCGATTGCCCGCTCGTCCATGCGCTGAGCCGCAGCAGCAGCGGGTTTTCCTCGAGCTTGCTGTTGATCTTGTCCGTAAGCTCTTTGATGGCGTTGGCGACGTAGGCTTTCACCATCCGTCCGGTTGCCGGATAGAGCGCCTCGACGAGTTCATCCGTGCTGTTTACGATTTCGGTCTTTACGGTCCTGACGACCAGCGGAGCGAGTGCGCTTGCGACCTCATCGTGCTTGGCCACCTCGGCCGCCCTGAGCGCACCGTCGATCGAGCGCGCCACGCTCGCCTCGAAGCGCGCCTCGGTGCCCGCCCGGTCGAAAACATCCTCGACCCGCTTCGACAGGTGCGCGATGGCCTCGCTCTCGGGCTGGAACAGCAGCTCTTTGAGCTTGTCGACCTGTGACATGTTCAATCTCTTCGAGAGGACGCGAGATGTCCCGGCCTCACCGCGCGATGACGCGAATCTTGTCGCTGAGGTCGGCGACGCTGCGGGCCAGTTCCTCGAACGCGGTCTGACGCTCGACGGTCGCGTCCGTTGCGAGGCTTTCGATACGTTGTTGAAGCACGGTCAACCGCTGCGAAATCCCGGTCTCGAGGTCGCGCAGCCTCATTTCGACCGCCGCAAGCCGCGCCTCGCTCTCGCGCACATAGTCGCCGATGAGGAGGTCGCGGACCTGGTTCATCTTGTCGTCGCCGAAATCGCGGGCCGGCAAGGCATTGCGAAGTTCGTTGAGCGTCGGCGCGTTCATGTTCCCCACTCGGCAAATTACGCTAGCGGGAAGCGCGCGGCCTCCCCAATTAAGGATCTAACTTTCGCCAACTTAGCATAATGCCCAGGAAAACGAAAATCATAGCGATTTCACAGCGGTAGAGCTGCTTCATCCGCTGCCGCCGGGCGCGCTCAATCCGCGAACCCCGGCTGCTTCCAGGTGCCATCTGCCGTTGAGGCATGCTCGCACATCTAAGCAAGGGCATGTGACCAAGGCCTCGTCAGCGATTATGTCCGCCAAGACGCTCGGCCTGATGTGCCCATAAGTCGATCAGCGCGCGTTCTGTATCAGCCACTTCGCCGCGAAGACAAATCCGTCGGGCCCCATATATCCGGCTGCCCGCCCGACTTCCCGGTTGTCCTTCACGAGCAGCAGCGTTGGCACGACCGTCAGCGGTCCCTCTGTCAGGGTGAGTGACTGTGCGGCAGGAGTGTTGAGGTCGAGGAACCGGACGGATATTTCTTTCGCCTGCGGAGAGGCCTCAAACACGGGGATAGCGTCGCGTCTGAGGATCGGACAGTAGGCGCAGCCTTCGACCTCGATCACCACGAGTTCGTAGGGGTTGGCGACCGGCGAGACGAGCGACTGGTTGCGGGCCGCCGACAAGGGATCGCCGGGCAAAAGCAGAGCCGCCGTGACCACCGCGAGACACAGCAAAAGGTCTTTAATATCTTGGCCGAAGGAACGCATGGCGCACGAGTCCCAGAATCGAGAGCCAGGCGCGAAACGCCCAGCTCTTTCATCGTAACCGCCAATTCGTTCGGCGCGCAGCAAGAAGTTAGCGAGTGGTAAACAGCGGTTCCGGAGTGGGATACGTCAGACCGGCAATTCCGATGCCGATCACGATGATTGCCGCGATAACGCCGACACCCGTGGCGATCGCCCGCCCCCAACGGCTGTCCGTCCCGCCCGTCACGCGCAAAGCGATATCACGGGATGTGACCGCAAGCACGGCCAGGACGGAAACGGTGATCGCGGTTCCAAGCGACATCATGAATGTCGCGAACACCCCGGCCCACAGCAGACCTTGGCTCAACGCGAAGATCATGAGCAGGATCGCCCCCGAGCATGGCCTGATGCCGATTCCGAGCGAGATCGCGAGCGCGCGCCGCCACGACCACGGGCCATCGAGCTCCTTCGGGTCAGGCATGTGCGCATGTCCGCAATCGGGTCCATGGACGTGACCTGCTTCGTTCGCGTGGCGACAGGCGCCGCCGTCCGCATGGTGATGCGCGTGGTGGCCATGATCATGGCCATGGTCGTGCGTGCACAGCGAGCCGTCGGCGTGGCGGTGTGCGGCTTGGCTGGCCACGTTCCGGTGGGCATGCGCATGGGCGTGTCCGTGCCCATCGGCCGCGGAGGCTCCAGTTGCCAGCATCGGCCGGATCTGGCGCCACAGCAGCCATCCGCCGATTCCGATCACGAACACCCAGCTTGCGCGCTCGATGAAGGCTTCCGCAGACTTCATGTTCGCCATCGACGTCTTGAGAAGAAGGGCGAGCAGCCACACGAACAGGATTGCGGAGCAGGCTTGGAAGAACGCGGCGAGGAACGACAGCGCAATGCCGCGCCGGGCGGTGTCGCGATTGGCGAGCACATATGACGAGATCACCGCCTTTCCGTGCCCCGGGCCGGCAGCGTGAAGCACGCCATAAAGGAAACTGAGGCTTGCGAGCGTCATGGCCGCGGTGATGGGGTCGGACGACTTCAAAGCCTTGATCTGCTGCGCCATCGACCGGACGAAGCTTTGCTGCATGACGACGACTTGGCCCCACCACGTCTGAGTGGCGGCTTGCGCGGCCGGGACCGCCGGCTGGGCGACGCTCGTGCCGAATGGTGACTTGCGAGGCGGCTCCACCTGAGCGGAAGCGGCCGCCGCAACGAGCAGAAACGCCGATAGGAGAAGCGCCAGCGGCGCCATCCACCGCGTCAGGAATTCTTGCATTGGATCGATGCCCATTTCGTCGTGAGAACGGATGCCCCGCCAAACTGCTGCGAGAACGCGCCTGCCAGCGTCTGATTGGCGTCGGGCGCCTGCGGTGAAGCGGCCTGCTCGTCGTCGCGCAGGGCGATGCTGCATGTGGGGGGAGCACCGGCGAGCGTGACCGGATAATCCTTCGCGAGTTCGAACGCGATGAAGAAGGCCGGGTCGAAGGTGGCGAAGCTGAAGTCCTTGGACGCGGCGGGCTCCTTGAGCGGAAGCCTGAAATTCAAGGTGAGGATGCCGCCCGTATAATCGAGGTAGGCGTTGACGGGCGCTGCAAATTCGAGCTTCTCCGCACCCCGGCGGCCCGCCGTGAAGTAGTCGAACTCCTTCAGACCTTCCATGTTGATCTGGGCCAGTTCCGCGAGTTCCTCCCGCGAGTATTGCCCGTCGTTGTTCTTGTCGAGGCCCTGCACCGCCATGGCCGAGTAGAACTCGTCGAACGTCCAGGAATGCTCGACCGCGGCTACCGCGTCGCGATCGTAGATGACCTTGGATGAGGCTGTGACCCAGACGTGAGGATGCGCCTCGGCAGCCGCGCTCCCCGCAAGAATGAGTGCTACAGCGATCGCCGCTCGTTGAAGGCGTAGGGGCATCAGTCGTCTCCGTGGTCCGCAGTCGTTTGAAGCTGGGCAGATCGAAGAACTACAGCAACACGATGGCCTTCGCCAACGTGCGTTACCTTTACGCACTGGAGTGCCCACGAAGTTCGTTGCGATGACGTTATGTTATACTGTAACATTTCCACATTGAGCTTTTGCGACCTACTCAGTGGGAGAGCCGACGATGTCCTATTCACCAATGGCGGCGGCGCGTGGCCTGATAATGGTGTTTGGCCTGCTGACGGTGCCGCTGTCGCTGGCGGCCACACCGGCAGGCGCCGCGGAGCTCAAGGTGGTCGTGACGTCGAAACCGGCGCACGCTCTGACGGCGGCGATCATGGAAGGCGTGGGCACGCCCCGCCTCCTTGTGGAAGGCTCGACCTCGCCTCACACGTTCACGCTCAAGCCGTCGGGGGCCAAGGCAGTCAGCGAGGCGGACGTCTTCATTCGCATTTCCGAGAGCATCGAGCCGTTCACAGCCAAGCTCGTGAAGGTCTTGCCGCGCACGGTGGGCATCGTGACCTTGGCCGAAACGAAGGGGCTCGAAGTTCTGAAGCGCCGCCGCGGGGCGACCTTCGACGCCCATGACGGCCACGACGGCCATGCCGATCACGACGATGACGACGTCGTCGATGGCCACGTATGGCTCGACCCCGCCAACACCGGCAAATTGGCCGCCGCAATCGCGTCCGCGCTGTCGGAGAAGGCCCCGCAACATCGCGAGCGTTTTGAAGCCAACGCCATGGCGCTGGAAAACAGCGTCTCGGCGGTGACTGCCGAGATCATGACACGCATGAAGCCGTTGGCGGGACGGCCGTTCGTCGTGTTCCACGACGCAACCCAGTACTACGAGCGCCGCTTTGGGCTCAGCGCCACCGGCTCGATCACGGTCAGTCCGGACGTGCATCCGAGTGCGAAGCGTCTGAACGCGATCAGGGCTAAGATCAAGGCATCCAAGGCGGTGTGCGTGTTCTCGGAGCCGGCCTACCAGGAGAGGCTTGTCGCCGCCGTCACGGAGGGAACGTCCGCGCGGCCCGGCGTAATCGATCCCGAAGGGCTGAAGCTTGAGCCGGGGCCGGGGCTATACGTTGCCCTGATGCGATCGCTGGCCGATGGATTCGAATCCTGCCTCGGAAGACCGTCCTGATATCGCGGCCAGCCGCCAATCGAGGGGCGCTCAGCGCGATCTGTAACCTGGCTGGCCGGCGTGTCCGGTTCCGTTCCAGGCGTCGATCAACTCTGGAGACCAGGAACTGATCGGCAGCTCGACCTTCGCGATCTGCGCGAAGCGGACGCCCACCCATCGTTCGTTCTGATGACGGATTTCACATCGGGCCTCGAAGCCCTTGCTCTCGATCACAAGGGTGAACCAATACGGCATGTTCGTGGGCACGTCGAATTCGAGCAGCGCTCCGCCTTCAGAAACGTTTCTGACGATGCAGGCAAGCTTCGGCCGCCCGTCCGGGACGATCCAGCCATGAATATTGGTTTTGCGGCGGCCGAACTGACGGCGCTCGACGAACGGCTGGTCGAAGGGCATGCGACGCACTCCACCAAAAGTGAAAAGACCTCAAAGTATGAGTAAATGGTAGCCGGGCATGGTTAGCCGATGGTTAAGCCGGGCCGTCCCGCCTCGACCAGGAATGGCTCAGGCGGTCTGGCGCTGGAACACCGCGGAAGCGATCAGCCCCGCGCCGACGGCCAGAGACACCGCCAGCAGTCCGTAAAAGAACGGATGCTCATAGGCAAAATCGTAGATCAGCCGTTCGAGCCCCTGCCTCTCAAGGCGGACAGTTGCGGCCTTCGATGCCAGCACTTTGCCGTCCTTGAACAGAAGCACGCGCACGTCGAGCGGACCGACGGGGATGTTTGCCGGTAGCTTGACGCCGGCGCGAAACAACGTCCGGCCGATGAATGCCACTCCGAACTCCTGGTTGACGTAGAGCCCGTCACGTCGCTTCAGCCGGATGGCCGCCGCGCCGAACGCAAGCGACTTGGCCGACCCCATGGGCCCTCGCAGGGTCCTGTCCAGATTGACGCCGTTGACCGAGAGTATGCGCGCCTCGGCAATTTCTTCGAGTGGACGCGTGGAGGCGACTGCGCGATAGAGCGGTAAAGTCTCGAAGCGCACCCTTTCGCTGTTGACCCAGATGCCGAGCATACGCGTCTTCTCGCGGACGATCGTCGGCGCGCTGGCGCCTTCGACCACGACGACAACGTCGTAGTAACCAGACTCGGCGCTCTCCTGCCGGCTGTTGTCGACGCTGCCAAACACGACGATTTCCGTGCCGGAAAATGCCGAGGTGACGGCGACGGTTCGCGTCGAGACGTCGACCTCGATTGCCTCGGCCTTGGGTGGCGGAGGCGTGGGAGAAACCGGCGCCGCGGCCGGCAAGGCAGGTTGCGGCGCCTCGCCCCCCGGCTTCTCGTCCGTCGGCTTCTCGTCCGTCGGCTTCTGCGGTCTCGGCGCCTCGGGCCCGGGCTTTCGCCGCGCCTCGACCGGCTCCGTGCGAGGGCGTGTGGCCGCCGGCGTCTCGCCTGTCAGTGGCACAGCCCCGGCCCGATCGACAAAAGTGATGGCCGCCCCGGCGATGGCCGCTGCTGCGATGGCGAGCAGTAGCGATCCGCGTGACAGGACGGGCCGCCTCATTCGAGCCCCCGCATCAATGTCGTGATCGAGTGTTTCTCCTCGGGTTCGATCACGAGATCGAGCGCAACGCGGGCGCATACGAGCAGCACTAGCGCCGCGAGCAGGAAGCGCAGGTGCTCGCCCCGGATCTTCTCCCCGGCCGCCGAGCCGAATTGCGCGCCGATCACGCCCCCCAGCACGAGTAGCACGGCCAAGGCGAGATCGACGGTCTGGTTGAAGGTGGCCTGCAGCACGGTCGCCGCCGCGCTGACGAATACGATCTGAAACAGCGATGTGCCGACCGCCATCGTCGTTGGCATGCGCAGGAGGTAGATCAGCGCCGGGACGATGATGAAGCCGCCGCCGATCCCCATGATCGCCGCCAGAAATCCGACGAACGCGCCGATGACGAACGGAGGCAGCGCGGAAATATAGAGCTTCGACCGCCGGAAGCGCATCTTCAGTGGCAGCCCATGGATCCAGACGTGCTCCGAGGCGCGCCGCGCCAGAGGTCGGCCGCCGGCCTTGACCTTCTGCATGGCCGCGATGCTCTCTGCCATCATCAGCCCGCCAACCGAGCCGAGCAGTGTCACGTAGGCGAGAGCGACGAACAGGTCGAACTGGCCCATGCGCCGCAGGATGCGCACCACCTCGACCCCGAGCAGTGTCCCGGCCAGACCGCCGGCCAGAAGCACGACCCCCATTTTAATGTCGACGTTGCCGCGCTGATACTGTGCGATGGCCCCCGATACGGAGGAAGCGACAACCTGAGCCGATCCGGTACCTACGGCGACCGCCGGTGGAATGCCGAGGAAGATGAGGAGCGGCGTCATGATGAAACCGCCACCGACTCCGACCAGCCCCGATAGGAACCCCACCGAGGCTCCCATGCTGAGAAGGAGCCAGATGTTGAGCGACATCTCGGCGATCGGCAGGTAGAGGTTCACGTGTTGGACGAACCGGCTCTTGAAGCAAAACGGCAAACGATGAACAGGTCGAGCGAGACCGCTGGCCTGCCCTTCGATCTAATGCGCCATTGCCGCCCGGTGAAAGTAAAAATGCGGCCGCAGACAAAAAGAAAGCGGGCCGCTCTCGCAGACCCGCCTCCAATCCCGCATTCCAGGCCCTGGCGAAGCCCTACTCGGCCGGTGCCTGAGCCTGCCGCGATTTCCAGACCTCGCCCGCGTATCGGTTGTCGTTTGCCAGCTTGTCCGGTGCCATCGGCTGCCACGACCGCGCGAGGTGATCGGCCGCCGACCATTCCCCCTTGTCGAGCTTTGACTTCATCTGATCCCGGCGGCGAATGGCTTCCTTGTCGCCACCCTGCGCAGCAAGGATGAACCACATGGCGGCCTGCACCCGGTCTTTTTCGACGCCGAGCCCGCTTTCCGTCAGAACACCAAGGTTATACTGACTGTCGGCCAGGCCGTGGTTCGCGGCCTGCGTGAACCATACCGCTGCGCTTGCGTAGTCCGGCGCGCCACCGCTCCGGCCGGCGGCCAGAACCGCAAGATTGTGCATGGACTTGACATTGCCCTGTTCAGCCGCGCGCTGATACCAGCTCTTGGCCCGCGCAAGATCGGCCTTCACGCCGAGCCCACGCTCGTAGAGCGTCGCCAGGCGGTACTGGGCCTGAACGAAGCCCTGAGCGGCGGCTCGTTGATACCAACGGGCGGCTTCCTTCAAGTTCTGGTCCGTGCCCTTGCCCTCCGCGAGCCGCGAAGCCACCTCGAATTCGGCCGACGGGTCGCCCTTGGCGGCTGCGAGCCTCATCGACAGCGGGCCGACCGTGGCCGGCGGCAGTTCGACCGCTGACGTCCCCGCGGAATTCGCTGCTACGTCGCCGGGGAGTGCGGATCCAGAGCCGTTGATGGGCAGGCCGGGGCCTTGAGATGGCGGTGCATCGAATAGGGAGGTGTCTGCGTTCGACTGGAACACCAGACCGCTGATTGGCGACTGTGTTCCCGCAGCACTGGCCAGCCGTGCGGGCATACGTTCCTCGCTCGGCGCCTCGGTGGCGCCGGACGGATCCGCGTCATAGGCCTGGGCCTCGACCTGCGGCGCGTCCGCATCGGCGCTGACCGGGGTCGCCCTGGCGGCTGCTCCGCCTTGCACAGCCTCGGCCCTCGCCGGCGCAGGCAGAGCGCTCACGGTCTTGTTCTGCTCGGCAGCGGCATTCGCGCCGGGCGCAACCTCTGCAATTGCAGCGGCGGTCGCCGGGGTATCGGGAGCGTATCCGCCCGACAGCACCAGCATGGCGCCGAAACCGAGCGCCGCCGCGACAGCCATGCCGCTTACCATCAGTTTGCCGGAACCGGATTTGGCCGGGCTCTTGCGTGTGATGACGCCGACCAGGCGCGCGGCGATTCCCGTTGGCGAGGCCTTGACCTCGGTCTTCTGCTTCTCGCGCTGGGCCATGGCCGCACGCTGGGCGCTGGCCTGGAGGAGGGCCCGCTGGCGCGCGATGGGATCGTCGGGCAGAGCTTGCTCGGTCGTCGCCTCGTCGCGATCGACCGCGTCGCGGACGAACTTGGTCGCGGGCTCGGGAACGATATCCACCGGCCCGGGAGCGGGCGCGTCGGCCGCGTGCACGATGGGCTGGTGTGCCTCGGCCGTGTCGGCCGCAGGTCGATAGTCGCCGGCGTCGAAGTAGGCGGTTTCGCTGCGCGGTGGCGCCGTATCCTCAAGTGAATCAAGGCGATCGAGGACCCGCAGCATTGCCTGCTGAAGTGCGTCCATGGCCTGTGCGTTGTGCTCGTCGCCGATGCGGCGCTCGTCGACATAGCCGGCGAGAAGGCTGTGCAGATCGTCGACGCGGATCGCCATCTCCCCCGCCGTCGCGTCGAGCGCTGCAAACCCGTGACCGCCCTGGGCCAGTCGCGCTACGGCGGCTTCCGCTGCGATCATCGCCACGGTCTGCAATTCGTTGGCATCTCGGCCGCCCGCGAGCGGCAGGTGCGATCTGACCGCCTGGCCGACGACGGCGGCGAGTTGGTCGTCGTTGAAATTGCTGAGGAGCGTGGCGAGCTGCTCCTCGATGACCTGTATCCGGCGAAGCTCGCCACGCGCCGCCTCGAATTCGACCGCGAGCGCTTGAACCTGATTTTCGATGTGCTGGAGCGCTACCGGATCGGCGCCGGCCGGCGCGTACCGCTCGGCTGACATGGCGTCGGCGATGCGTCGTTCGAGTACCTCTAGCCGCTGACCGAACTCGACGATCGCCGGCTCCGGCCCCTGCGGCAGTCGCCGCTCGAGACGCATGGCGAGGTCGTTCAACCGGCCGTCCAGCCAGACGCTGTCGAAGCCTCCGCCTTGAGCCAAACTCTGTTTAGCCTCCGCGGAAGAGGCAATCGCAGCCGGCTCGCTATGGCGCAGCGGGCTCGGCCCGGTTGCTTCGCCGGCGACGTCGTCGCTCTTCGGGCCGAAAGTGCCTTCCCCGCTCGCATAGAATTCGCTGAGCGCCACCGCCCCCTCGGGCGACCACGGCTCGGAGGGATTTCCTGGCAGGCTCTCGACGACGTCGAAGGGATCGACATCGGCCGGATAGTTGCCATTGAGACGGCGACGTTGGCCTGAACCTGAACCTGAACCTGAGCGCAGCGGCTGCGGCTCGGCTGCTGACGGTGCCGGTCCGGCGTCGGGCGCGAATCTAGGGACGTAGATGCTCTGTGGCACGGGCGCCGCCGAAGAAAGGAGGCCGTCGATTGCGAAAGGATCGTCGTTAGGCGCGGATTCGGGCGGTGCGTCGAAGTGCGTGGGTTGCGACTGAGCCGTCTCCGCGATTCTGCTGGCGAGTAACGCCATTCCATCCTCGATTCGCTCGAAACCCGGAAGATAGGCGCTCGGAACATGCGATCGCGTCGCCCGCGCGTCTTGGCCGAGGGCCTCGACTCGCTGGTGCATCTCCCGCAGGAGCGCATTGTTGCGCTGTTCGGCCTCGGCGATCTGCCTCAGCGCACTGCTGACGAGCGCTTTGAGCTCGTTCGTGCCGCCGTCCGCGGAGCGCTGGCCCGTTGGCCCTGCTTCATAAAGGCCAGTATCGTTCGAAATCATAGTCCGGATCCCCATGCCGCCCGAGTGGGCATGCGCTCAGGTCCTTCACGAGCAACAAACAGAACCGGTTGTGGGCAGACTCGCAGCTAGCTGTAAAAAGTAGGTTAAGCCTTGCGCTAAAATGAAGAGATCAAACGGAATTTCGATTCGGCCGTGTCAAGTGCCGCCGGTTCTCTCCGCCGCCGTCCCATTCCTGACACGTGCCCGTCGCAAGCTTTCTCTGAACGGCAGGAGTTCTGGAAATGACGGCGATATACAAGTTGGCTGCGATTGGCGTGTCGGTGGCGGTGGCTGTTGCCGGAGCGGCCGCGTGGGCGACGTCGCCCACGCCTGAACCCCCGGGCCGTTTCACGATGACGCCAACCGATGGCGGCATGTTGAAGCTAGACACGGCGACCGGTCTGGTCTCCTTCTGCACGAAGGCGCAGGGCGCGCCGGCCGTGGAGTGGAGCTGCGCACCCGTGAAGGATGGCGAACAGGCATTCCGCAGCAGAATCGAAGGGCTCGAAGCGGAGATTGCGGCGCTCAAGGACCAGCTTCGCAAGATGGATGAGCTTGCAGGTATTGGCGACCCCAGCAAGGAGCCGCCCACACCGCGCCAATCACTGCCGACCGAAAAGGACGTCGAGCAGGCCTTCGATTATTTCGAGCGCATGATGAAAGTCATCCGTGAGCGCATGAAGCGCCTGGAAGGCGCAGAAAAACCTGGAACGCCCCTCTGAGGGCACGGCGCACGGCACTTGCCGGCCGGAACCTCTAAAATTCGAGACCGCATATTGAGAAGGCCCGGGTGATCTGCTCGCGGCCATCGGCCTCGCGCGCCTTTGATCGAGCGCGCTCCCGGGCTTCCCGGTCCTTCCTCAAACAGCCTCCCCGCCTCTGCATCCCCCGCAACACAGGGTGTGGGCAAATGGCGTTTGCCCATGCTTAGTCCTTAACATTCCATTGACAACCATATTATCCCATGTGATCCCAGGCTGGCCCACAGTGTTCTCGTTACGGCGCCGAGCCAGCGGGATGGGCTCACCCCGTGGCTGGGCGCGGGCGGCGAATAGAGGGCCGTCGTCTGCCGACCGCCACGGGCGTTGCGTTGATGAGGGAACAACCGTCGCTGCGAGGACGCCCCCGGATCGCGACGGTTCAGAAATATCGGCATGGCGGTCAGTAGCGCCGCAGCGTGCTGAAGGAACGAGTTGGCGGGGTGCGCCCGCCGGAAGCGCTGTCGTCCGAACGGGTGGCGGCCTCCGGCGGGGGCAGGTCAGGATGAAAGTGGCGTCTGCGTTGGGAGGGGAACGCTCGATAAGGGGATGGACCGCTTTGTCTCAACCGTCACGAACAAGATCGACGCCAAAGGCCGCGTCTCGATCCCTGCTGCGTTCCGCGCTGTCCTGGAGCGGGACGGCTACCGCGGCGCTGGCGCGCAAGGCGGCATCTACTGCTACCCCTCGCTCGATGCTCCAGCCGTTGATTGCGGCGGCGAAAGACTTGCGCAGAAGATCGATGGGCTTCTCTCTGGCCTGCCGGACTATTCGGACGAGCGGGACCAGCTCTCTGTCGCGCTCTACGGCGACGTCCAGGTACTCTCGATCGATGGGGACGGGCGTATCGTCATTCCTGAGAGCCTCCGCGCGCATGCCGGTCTCGGGAGCCCAGGCGACCTTGGCCAGGTCACGTTTGTCGGCCTCGGCGACAAGTTCCAGATGTGGGAGCCCCAAGCCTTCGAAGCCCGACGCGCCCTAGCCCGACAGAAGGTCCAGGAGCACCGCAAATTATTCGTGGCGAAGGGTGGTGGCGCCGGCGAGGGCGCCTGAACCGATCGGGCCGCTTAGATTTGCACTCCGGTCCGTGAAGGAACATCTCGAGGGGGGAGTGACGCCCGCTCTCCAGGGGGCGCTCAGACCGCAGGCTTGCTCGCCCTCGCCGCGGTCGTCCATCCGCGATATGGACGGCTCATGTCCGATTCCCATCCGATAGTTGCCAAGCCGCCCGCACCCCATATCCCGGTGATGCTCGCCGAGGTGTTGGAGGCGCTTGCCCCGGCGGACGGCGACGTGATCGTCGACGGAACGTTCGGCGCGGGTGGATATACGACGGCAATACTCGAAGCTGCGAACTGCCGCGTTATTGCCTTTGACCGCGACCCGACGGCTATCGAATCCGGCCGCTGCCTCGTTGAACGCTTCGCGCCACGTCTTTCATTGCTGGAAGCGCCCTTTGGCGAGATGGAGCACCACGTCCGCGCCCACCCGTGGCTGGCCCCGCGCCGCCGCGATCCGGAGCAGGGCTCCGCAGCGGCAAGCGTAGATGGAATCGTCCTGGATATCGGCGTATCGTCGATGCAACTCGACCGTCCCGAGCGCGGCTTCAGTTTTCAGAACGACGGGCCGCTTGATATGCGCATGGGCGCGACGGGACCGACCGCAGCGGATTTCGTCAACACGGCCGACGCAGATGAGATTGCCGATGTCCTCTTCCAGTATGGCGAGGAGCGGAAATCGCGGTTGATCGCACGCGCGATCGTTCACGACCGCGCGACGTCGCCCTTCACAACGACGCAACAGCTGGCGGGCCTCGTCGCGCGGCTGTTGGGCCGGGAGCCGGATGGTCGCCATCCGGCGACCCGCACGTTTCAGGCGCTGAGAATTTACGTCAACGACGAACTGGGCGAACTGGAACGCGGGCTTGCCGCCGCCGAGGCGCTACTGAAACCCGATGGGCGGCTCGTAGTCGTCACGTTCCACTCTCTCGAAGATCGAATTGTGAAACGCTTCTTTACGGATCGATCAGGCCGCGCACCGGGCGTATCGCGACATGCGCCTGCAACTGATTCGGAACGGGAGCCGAGTTTACGAGTTGTTAACCGCCGCCCGTTAACACCTTCTCAACCAGAGCTGGATGCGAACCCCCGTTCGCGGTCGGCTCGGCTCAGGGCCGCGATCCGTATCTGACGCGGCAAGACCAACGAGGTTCACATGAACACGTTGACGTTCGCCGCTTTTGTGATGGTGCTCTCGAGCGCGATCCTGCTCTACGGGTTGTCCTACGACACCCGCCAGATCGAGAGCCGCGTCCAGGCCGCCGAGCGCAATGCCGAGCGGCTGCGCTCGGAAATCTCGATCCTGAAAGCCGAGCGCGCCTATCTCGCGCGTCCGGAACGCATCGAGCCGATTGCCCGGGCGATGGGCCTGAAACCGATTGGCCGCCTCCAGATCGTGGAGCCTGGCGCACGACAGTTGGCCGCGACCACGGTGCAGGGTCCACAGTCGCAGTCCGCTGATGCCATGGCGCGCTGACACCCCCGCAGCATCGTGTCCACCGCAAGGTGCGACCGCATGAGGCGCGACCCACGAGGATTGGGGCTTTGCTGATATTCAACGATACGGTCGTTCGCGGCAGCCCGCAAAGTTCCGGTGTCGTTCGCCGATGGGGCGGGGCAACGGCCTCGCCGATCCCCGCGCCCCCGGGTTGGCGCCAGGCCGCGTTTGTCTCCGCCTGCTTGGCGCTGGTGTTCACGGTGCTGGCTGTGCAGCTGCTCCGCCTCGGTCAGCGTGGCGAAGGCATATTGGTGGTCGCCGCCGCTGAGCCCGTGGCCATTACTCATTCACGCCCTGACATCGTCGATCGCAACGGCCGCCTTCTCGCGACCGATGTCGAGGTTCACTCGCTTTACGCCGACCCCGCTCGAGTTCTCGATCGCGACGAGGTAGTCGAACGACTTCAGACTGTCTTGCAGGATCTCGATGCCGAAGACCTGCGCCGCCAGCTCGGCGATCGCCAGCGCCGGTTCCTCTGGATCAGGCGCGGCCTTTCACCCAGGGTCGCGCAAGCCGTCCACGACCTCGGCCTGCCCGGCTTGTCGTTCCGCAAGGAGCTTCGTCGCGCCTATCCGCTTGGCGCGCTTGCGGGCCACATTCTGGGCGCGGTCAATGCGGACAACCGCGGCATCGCCGGCATCGAACGCCACATTGACGAGGTGTCGGGCGTTGAGGCCGTGCACACGGCCCGCCCTGCCGACCGCCCGCCGGTCCGCATGTCGATCGAGGTCGCGGCCCAGGCGGCACTCGAGTACGAGCTGGGCGACACGGTCAAGCGCCTTGATGCGGCGGGCGCCGCCGCGGTCATCATGGACGCAGCAAGCGGCGAGATCGTTGCGGCGTCGTCGCTGCCACGCCTCGATCCGTCACGAGCCCAGGACGCCGTCGACCCGGCGAAACGCGACCGGCTCCACGGCGGAACATACGAGCTCGGCTCGATCATGAAGGCCTTCACCGTCGCGATGGCGCTCGATCTCGGACGCGTTTCCCTCGACACCGTCATCGACGTGCGCAAGCCGGTTCAGGCGGCTGGATACGAGATCAAGGACCTGCATCCGGCAGGCCGCCCGTTGTCGGTCTCGGAGGTATTCACGCATTCCTCGAACGTCGGCACGGCGCATCTGGCCCTCGACGCCGGCTCCAACGAGCAGAAGCTGTTTCTTGCTCGGGCGGGGCTGCTGTCCGGGATACGCACCGAGGCCGGCCCGGTCGCCCACCCGCAACTTCCCGCGAGGTGGGACAGGATCGAGACGGTCACGATCTCCTATGGTCACGGCATGGCCGTCGCACCTTTGCAGTTCGCCGCCGCGGGGGCCGCGCTCGTCAACGGCGGGCTTGCTGTTCAGCCGACGTACCTGCGTCGCGGACCGGGCGCGCCCCAATTGGAGCAACCGCGCGTCGTCTCGTCCGAGACCAGCACGGCGATACGCAAGCTCATGCGCCTCAACGTCACCGAGTCCCATGGTACCGGTCGCCGGGCCGAGGTGCCGGGCCTGGAGATCGGCGGCAAGACGGGCACCGCCGATATCGCTGGCCCCAGAGGCTATAAGAACGGCGGCGTGATTTCATCGTTCTTTGCCGCCTACCCCATGTCGGCCCCGCGCTATGTGGCACTCGTGATGGTGTTCGAGCCGAAGCCCAAGGCCGAGACCGGAGGCAAGGTTCTGGCAGGTGTGACCGCGGCGCCGGCGACCGCACGTATCCTCGAGAGGCTCGGACCACTCCTCGAACGGTGAGGCCTCCACTTTCGTGCCGCCCGGCGTCGGTCCGGCGACCGAGTATTCATGTCTGCCGCGCCTAACGTTTGACGCCATCGCCTCAGGTCCATATGAACCGGCGGTCCCCGCCATTAACCACAGAGGCGCGATCCGGGCGCATGGCAGCACGTCTCGACCAATTGATCGGCCCCGAAACTTCGCTCGACGGTGACGCGTCGGCCGGCATCGTCATCACGGGGATCACGGCCGACAGCCGCAAGGTCGTCCCGGGCATGCTGTTCGCGGCCATGCCTGGCAACAAGGCGGACGGAACGTCCTTCGTTCCCGATGCCATTGCCCGGGGCGCTGCAGCCGTCCTGCTGCCGGAAGACGTCGAGCTCCCGGCATCATCGTCGGTGCCGGTCCTTCGGGCCGCCGAGCCGCGCCTGGCACTGGCCCGCATCGCCGCTCGATATTTTGGGCCGGGACCCGACACCATCGTCGCCGTCACCGGCACCAGCGGCAAGACCTCGGTCGCGGAATTCACGCGGCAGATCTTCTCCCATCTCGGCCTCGAAGCGGCGTCCCTCGGTACGCTCGGCGTGGTTTCCCCAAGCGGTGCGGCTTACGGCTCGCTGACGACGCCCGACCCGATCACGCTGGCCGAAACGCTGAGCCGGTTGCGCGCCGAGGGCGTCACCCACGTCGCGATAGAAGCCTCCTCGCATGGCCTCGACCAGCGCCGTCTCGACGGGGTAGCTCTTTCGGCGGGCGCCTTCACGAACCTCGGTCGGGATCATCTCGACTACCATCCGACCGTGGACGACTATCTCGCGGCCAAGCTCGGCCTGTTCGAGCGACTTCTCGAGCCCGGCCTGCCCGCGGTGCTGAACACCGATGGCGCGCGATGGGAGGACGTTGCTCGCGCCGCGGCGAAGCGCGGACTGCCCATCATTCACACCGGCAGTCATGTCCCGGAAGGTGCGGACGGTATTCGCCTTCTTTCCGTGGTGCGAGAGGGTTTCCGCCAGCGACTGACGCTGCAACTGCACGCCACACAGGTGAGCGTGGAACTGCCACTCCTCGGCGCCTATCAGGTCGAGAACGCCCTCGTCGCTGCCGGACTGGCCATTGCGGTTGGCGCACCGGAGCGATCGATCGGCCCTGCCCTCGAAGCCCTGAAAGGCGTCCCCGGCCGGCTCGAGGTGGTGGGACATTCGCGCGGTGGGCTGGCGGTCGTCGATTATGCGCACAAGCCTGAGGCTCTGGCTGCATGCCTCGACGCGCTGCGCCCGTTCGCGAGCGGTAAGCTCATCTGCGTCATGGGCTGCGGCGGCGATCGCGACCGTGGCAAGCGCCCGATCATGGGCCGGATCGCCGTCGAGAAGGCGGATGCCGTGATCGTCACCGACGACAACCCCCGCACGGAGGACCCGTCTGCCATTCGCGCCGAGATCATGGCCGCCGCCACGGGAGCGCGCGAGATCGGCGACCGCGCCGACGCGATCCGGGCTGCGGTCGAGATGATGGCCGAAGGCGACGTCGTCGTGGTTGCCGGCAAAGGGCACGAAAAGGGCCAGATCGTCGGCGAGACCGTCCTGCCGTTCTCCGATCACGAGGTCTTGGCGACCGCACTGGCCGGGCTCGACCGCACGCCAGCGCCGCTGTGGACCATCGATGACGCGATCGAGGCGACCGGAGCGGTGTCCGACGGCATCGAGACCGGTCCCGTCACCGGCGTATCGATAGACACGCGCACCATCGCAAGGGGCGACCTGTTCGTCGCGCTTAAGGACGTCCGCGACGGCCACGAGTTCGTCAACGCCGCGTTCCGTGCCGGCGCGTCCGCGGCGCTTGTGTCCGATGCCTACACGCGCCGGCCGGGCGACGGCCTCCTCCTGCGCGTCGCCGATCCGCTGGCAGCCCTCGGGGCCTTGGGCGAAGCCGCCCGCGACCGCCTCCCCTCCGAGGCGCGCATAGTCGCCGTCACGGGTAGCGCAGGCAAAACGACCACGAAGGAAATGCTGCGCACCTGCCTCTCCGCAGTCGGTCCGACGCACGCATCCGAGAAATCCTACAACAACCACTGGGGCGTGCCGCTGACGCTCGCTCGCATGCCGCGCGACACCCGCTTTGGCGTTTTCGAGATCGGCATGAACCATCTCGGCGAGATCACGCCGCTGTCGGGGATGGTCCGCCCTCACGTGGCGGTGATCACGACGGTCGCGCCTGCCCACCTCGGCAACTTTGACAGCATCGAGCAGATCGCCGAGGCCAAGGCCGAGATTTTCTCAGGGCTCGAGCCCGGCGGCGCGGTCGTCATCCCAAGCGACAACCCCCACTTCGCGCTGCTGCGAATGAGGGCACTGGAGACGGTGCGTCATCCCGACATCCGCGATTTCGGCGAGCACCCGCAGACGCAGTTTCTGAGGCTCGAGCGGGTCGACCTTCGAACCGACGGCTCATCGGCCGATATTTTGTGGCAGGGGCAGGGGCGCGATCGCCTGGAGATTGGCCTCGCGGGTCGCCACAATCTTCTGAATGCCGCCGCAGCGCTTGCGGCCGCAAGCGCGTTGGGCGTCCATGAGGATAAGCGGCTGCGGGCGGCGTTGAAGGCGTTCAGTGGCGACACGGCGGCCCCGATGGCCGGGCGCGGCCAGATCCTTGAACTCAACGGCGTTCTTCTCATCGACGAGAGCTACAACGCCAACCCGGCTTCAATGCGGGCCGCCATCGAGACGATGGCGCTCCAGCCGCGGTCGCGCCGGCGCATAGCGGTGCTGGGCGAAATGCTGGAACTCGGCGCAAATGCGCCCGCCCTTCACGCGACGCTGGCCGAGGATATAGAGCGACACGGGATCGACCTGGTGCTCGCGTCAGGGCCGAATATGTCGCATTTGATGGAGCGCCTTCCACAGTCGAAGCGGGCTGGCTGGGCGGAGAGTTCGGCGGGAATCGAGGGGTTGCTGCTGGACGTCGTCACCGCGGGAGACGTGGTGATGATCAAGGGCTCGAACGGATCGCGCATGGCTCCTTTGGTCGCTGCACTGAAGGCCCGCCACGGTCGTGCACCATCTGGGGGATAGACGGTGCGAGATGCCGGCCGGGGCGGACCGGCTGACGCACATCTAGGTGCTGGGGCCTAAAGTTCGGATTTAAGGAGGACGGGGACGTAATGCTCTACGAATTGGTGAATTTTTCCGACCAGATCGGCGCACTCAACGTCTTCAGGTACCAGACATTCCGCACCGGCGGAGCGATCTTCACGGCGTTGCTGTTCGTGATGCTGTTCGGGCCTGCAATCATCGACATGCTGCGCATCAAGCAAGGCAAGGGCCAGCCAATCCGCGAGGACGGTCCGAAGTCGCACTTGTCGAAGCGCGGTACGCCGACGATGGGCGGTCTCATGATCCTCGCCGGCATCACGGTCGCGACGTTGTTCTGGGCCAATCTCAAGAACCCCTACGTCTGGATCGTGCTTGGGGTGACGATCGGCTTCGGCGCGATCGGCTTCTACGATGACTATCTGAAGGTGACGAAGCGCACGACGGCCGGCTTCGGCGGCAAATTCCGCCTGTTCCTCGAGGTCGCGATCGCGGCCATCGCCGCATGGATCATCATGTCGATCGGCAAGCCCGGCATGTCGGACGCGCTGACCATACCCTTTTTCAAGAACGTCGTTCTGCCGCTGGGTTTTCTGTTTGTCGTTCTCGGCGCATTCGTGATCACCGGCGCAGGCAATGCGGTGAATTTCACAGATGGCCTCGACGGGCTTGCGATCGTCCCGGTCATGATTGCGGCGGCGAGCTTCGGACTGATCGCCTATCTGATCGGCAACGCGAAGTTTGCAGGCTACCTCCAGATTCACCATGTACCGGGAACGGGCGAGCTTGCGATCATATGTGGAGCGGTCATCGGTGCCGGACTCGGTTTCCTTTGGTTCAATGCACCGCCAGCCATGATCTTCATGGGCGACACCGGCTCGCTGGCACTCGGCGGCCTGCTCGGTGCGGTGGCGGTGTCGACGAAGCACGAGATCGTACTCGCCATCGTCGGCGGACTGTTCGTGCTTGAGACCCTGTCGGTCATCATCCAGGTCGCGTCATTTAAAATGACCGGCAAGCGGGTGTTCCGCATGGCACCGCTGCACCACCATTTCGAGCAGAAGGGTTGGTCCGAGGCCACCGTCGTGGTCCGGTTTTGGATCATTTCCGTGATCCTGGCCCTGATCGGCCTGTCGACCCTGAAGCTTCGATAGCGACACACACGACGAGGCCGCTGAATTGGTAAACGGGCCGGTTAGTTCAGCGGCCCGTTCGGTGTTGAAAATTGCAGCTGCACCACCTTCTCGAACACCAGCCGCCATTCCGCGGCACGGATGTAATCGCCGCCGGCCTTGCATTGCTCGCAGCGGCGGAAGGCTTCCATGGCTGACATGTCGCCGAACGCCTCGACGAGTTCCCAGGCGGACTTGCCGATATCCAGGCGCCTGTGCATGGAGTTGTCCCGTAGATCGTCCCGTATCGATTTTGGCCGGACTGCCCCATGTCCCGCCGGCAAGCCTTTTTAACGGGATGCCGGAAATCTACTATTGGGCGTCCGTGCACATCATTTGTTTCGATCAGTATCGAGTTCGGCCATCTCGTCATCCCTCAGAACACGAGATCGTGTCAGGAAGCGCACGCCTTCGGGTATCTCCAGCGAGAAGCTCGCCCCGCGTCCCGGGACGACATCGATGATCAGCTGGGTGTGCTGCCAGTACACGAACTGGTCATGTGACATGTAGAACGGCGCGCCCCCGATTGCCCCCATCAGCACATCGCTGTCGCCGATCTTGAAGTCGCCGGAGACAAAGCACATCGGCGCGCTGCCGTCGCAACAGCCCCCCGACTGGTGGAACACCAGAGGTCCATGCTGGGCGGCAAGTCTGGCGATCAGTGCCTCGGCAGCCTCGGTGGCCGTGACGCGCTCGACCATGTTCGGTCCTGTCTCGGGATGGAAGTAGTGGGGAAAGCACCTGGCAGAGAGTGCGGGGAGGCCGAAGCCCCCCGCACGGCCAGTCCCAGGGCTCGCTCTCAGAAGAAGCCGAGCGCGTTGGGGCTATAGGAAACCAGCATGTTCTTCGTCTGCTGGTAGTGGTCGAGCATCATTTTGTGATTCTCGCGCCCAATGCCCGACTTTTTGTAGCCGCCAAAAGTCGCGTGAGCCGGATACAGGTGGTAGCAGTTGGTCCACACACGGCCAGCCTGGATGGCGCGCCCGAAGCGATAGGCGGTCGTTCCGTTACGGGTCCACACTCCGGCTCCGAGCCCATAGAGCGTATCGTTTGCGATCGAGAGCGCCTCTTCCGCGTTGCCAAAGGTCGTGACCGAGACGACCGGCCCGAAGATCTCCTCCTGGAACACGCGCATCTTGTTGTGGCCTTCGAGCACCGTCGGCTGCATGTAGTAGCCGTCCGCGATCTCTCCTCCGAGCTGCGCCCTCTGGCCGCCGATCAGCACCCTCGCGCCTTCCTTGCGTCCGATGTCGACGTAGGAAAGAATCTTTTCGAGTTGGTCGTTGGACGCCTGTGCGCCGATCATGGTCGTGGCATCCAGAGGGTGGCCCTGTTTGATCTTCGCCACCCGCGCCAGAGCTCGGTCCATGAACTTCTCGTAGATCGAGCGCTCGACGAGAACGCGCGACGGGCAGGTGCAGACCTCGCCCTGGTTCAATGCGAACATCGCGAAGCCTTCGAGGCACTTGTCGAAGAAGGCGTCGTCGGCATCCATAACGTCGGCGAAGAAGATGTTGGGCGACTTGCCGCCGAGTTCCAGCGTGCAGGGAATGATATTCTCTGACGCGTACTGCATTATGAGGCGGCCGGTGGTGGTCTCGCCCGTGAACGCGATCTTCGCGATGCGCGGCGATAGCGCCAATGGCTTGCCGGCTTCGATGCCGAAGCCATTGACCACGTTGACGACACCCGCCGGGAGAATGCCGCCGATGAGTTCCATCAGCGCCATGATGGACATTGGCGTCTGCTCGGCAGGCTTCAGCACGACGCAATTGCCGGCGGCGAGCGCTGGGGCGAGCTTCCACACCGCCATCAGTAGCGGGAAGTTCCACGGGATGATTTGGCCGACAACGCCGAGCGGCTCATGGAAATGGTAGGCGACCGTATCGTGGTCGATCTCCGAGATCGAGCCTTCCTGAGCGCGTGCGCAGCCCGCAAAATAGCGAAAATGGTCGACCGCCAGCGGCAGGTCTGCGTGTGTCGTTTCACGAATGGGCTTGCCGTTGTCGAGCGTTTCGACGAGCGCCAGGACGTCGATATTGGTTTCGATGACGTCGGCGATTTTGTTGAGCAGTTTCGCCCGTTCGGCTGACGAGACGCGGCCCCAGGCATCCTTCGCCCGGTGCGCGGCGTCGAGCGCGAGATCGATGTCCTCCGCCGTGCCTCGGGCGATCTGGCAGATCGCCTTGCCGGTAACCGGCGATATGTTGTCGAAGTACTGGCCGCGGACCGGAGCGACCCACTTTCCGTCGATGAAGTTGTCGTATCGGGACTTGATCGCAAGCCGTCCCTGCAGCTTATCCATGGCAACGTGAAGCACCGGTAGCCTCCTGGTTTTGAGCGTTCCTCGGTCGATTTCTTAACGTTATGCAGATTGGAGCATAGCGTTGACGACCAAAGCGCTCGGAGGCCGGTTTGGGTATTGGTCTTTCGTGCACCACGCCTGTTGCGCCGAACATCGGGTGAGGCGCTTCCCACTGCCATCTCCCCCGCCGTAGGCTAATGTCGCCTTATGATTCGATGCACAACATTCGCCGGCCGGCGCGTCGCCGTGTTTGGCCTGGGTAGTTCGGGCAACGCGTCCGCTCTGGCCCTGATCGCGGGTGGCGCTGAGGTGTTCGCCTGGGATGACGGCGAGCCCGGACGCGGCTCGGCCGCCGGCGCCGGCATCCCGCTCACGGATTTGCACGATGCCGATTGGAGCAGCTTTTCGGCGCTTGTCCTGGCCCCCGGCGTTCCCCTGACGCACCCCGAGCCTCATTGGGTTGTGCGGAAGGCTCGAGCCGCCGGCGTCGAGATCATCGGCGATGTCGAGTTGTTTTGTCGGGAGCGAGCCGCCACCTGCCCGACGGCGCCCTTCATCGCCATAACCGGCACCAACGGGAAGTCGACGACGACGGCCCTGATCTCCCACCTTCTGCGATCGATGGGCAAGGACGTGCAGATGGGCGGCAACATCGGGGTTCCGATCCTCGCGCTGGAGCCACCCGCACACGACAGTTACCACGTCATCGAGATGAGCTCGTTCCAGATCGACCTCACTCCGAGTCTCGCTCCGACGGTTGGCATCCTGCTGAACGTGACCCCCGACCACCTCGACCGGCATGGCACGATCGAGGACTACGCCGCCGTGAAGGCCCGGCTCGTCGATCGGGCGGAGCATGCCGTCATCGGGGTCGACGACGACTGGTGCCGCCGCATTCTCATGAAGCGAATGCAGGCCGACGGCGACCCGGGCTATGACCGCTCGACGCCGATTTCGGTGACGCAACACCTCGAACGGGGCTGCTACCTCGACGGCACGGTGCTGTCCTACCGCGGGATCCGCCACGCGTTCCACTACAGGGACCCCGCGCCAGACAGGTTCGTGGTCGAGGTTCCACTCGAGAAAGTTCGCCTCGATGGTATTCGCAGCCTGCGCGGCGATCACAACGCACAGAACGCCGCCGCCGCATATTCAGCGCTGCGGGCACTCCATTTCGAGCAGCGCGCGATCGCCCTCCACCTGTCAACCTTTCCTGGCCTTGCGCACCGGATGGAAGAGCTCGGATTTCTCGAATCGGCAACGGGCCGCATTCCGGTCGTCAACGATAGTAAGGCGACCAATGCCGACAGCACCGAAAAGGCACTGCTGTCGTTCACAGGCGACATCCACTGGATTCTCGGCGGCAAGCCAAAGGAAGGCGGCATCGAGAGCCTGCGCCCCTATTTCGGCCGCATAGCGCGGGCCTATTTGATCGGCGCGGCCACCGAGGAATTTGCCGCCGTTCTAGAAGGCAATGTGCCGTTCGAGCGCTGTGGTAATCTCGAAGTTGCCGCGGAGCGCGCCGCACTGTGCGCCCGAACGTCGGCGGCGCCCGGCGCAATCGTCCTTCTGTCGCCGGCCTGCGCAAGCTTCGATCAGTTTCCGAACTTCGAGAGGCGGGGTGACGCCTTCCGCGCCATCGTGGCGAGGCTTCCAGGCTTCGTACCTCGCGGGGGCGTCGAGAAGGCCGTCCCATGAGCTTCCAGCGCAGCGACCGGTCCAGGCTCGCGGAGTGGTGGTTCACGGTCGACCGTCGCCTGTTGGCCATGATTCTCGCCCTGCTCGGCACTGGCCTGCTGCTGTCGCTTGCGGCCAGTCCGCCCGTCGCCATCAAGCGCGGGTTCGGCGCCTACCACTTCGTCACGCGCCAGTTTGCGTTTGCAATTCCCGGCTCGGTACTACTCGTCGTGGTCTCGTTTCTCACCCCCGCTCAGATCAGGCGGATGGCCACGATCCTGCTGGGGCTGGGCCTCTTCGGGCTGGTGGCGGTGCTGTGGGTGGGGCCCGAAATCAACGGCGCGCGCCGCTGGTTGCCGGTCCTCGGACAGACCCTACAGCCCTCGGAGTTCATCAAGCCGGGCTTCGTTGTCGTCGTCGCTTGGCTGTTCGCCGAGGCGCGGCGCCGCCCCGACATGCCCGCACTGCCCATTGCCTGTACGCTGGCCGCCGTCGTGACCGCGCTGCTGATGGCCCAGCCGGACGTAGGTCAGACCATGCTCATTCTGACGGTTTTCGGCATGCTGTACCTCGTCTCCGGCCAGCCGCTGATCGGTGCGGCGGCCATAGTCGGTATAGGTGCGGCGGGTCTCGCCTTCGCTTACCGGAATTACGGACACGTGACTTCGCGCATCGACCGCTTTCTGTCCGGCAGTACAGGTGAGCGCGGTCAGGTGGACCGGGCACTACAGGCATTTACGGAAGGGGGGCTACTGGGGCGCGGCCCAGGCGAAGGCACCGTCAAGTCCGTGTTGCCGGACGCCCATACCGATTTCATCTTTGCGGTCGTCGCAGAAGAGTATGGCGCGGTCGCATGCCTCATGCTGCTGGGCCTGTTTGCCGCGATCACGCTAAAGGCAATCGCGCGTACGGCTTCAGAGGCCGATCACGCCAACCGCCTCGCGGTCATTGGCCTCGCCACGATGTTTGCCGCCCAGGCGTCCATCAACATGGGAGTGAATACGGGGCTGCTGCCGGCCAAGGGCATGACGTTGCCTTTCATCTCGGCCGGCGGTTCTTCAATGATAGCGGTTTCGCTGACACTCGGCATGTTGCTGGCGCTGACACGCCGCCGCACCGACCTTGCCAACGTAAAAAAGCCGCGGTTGGTAGCAACGACCTGACGCGAAGACGCGATCCGGGGCCTTCCCCGCAGCGTCGAGCGAAAGAGGTCCGCGAAGACGCGATCCGGGGCCTTCCCCGTAGCGTCGAGCGAAAGAAGTCCGCGAAGACGCGATCCGGGGCCTTCCCCGCAGCGTCGAGCGAAAGAAGTCCGCGAAGACGCGATCCGGGGCCTTCCCCGCAGCGCATGAACGGGTGACAGGTGAATTAGGGGGATGAGGTTCGATGGCACGGGTGAGCGGCTGAAATGAGCGCAAAGGCTTCGATCATGCTCGCGGCTGGCGGCACCGGCGGCCACCTGTTTCCGGCTTACGCCCTGTCCGAGGCACTGGGCCGGCGCGGCATCGAGGTTGACCTCGTCAGCGATGAGCGCGCCGACCGTTACGGCGTCGGCTTTCCGGCGCGCTCGATCCACAAAGTACCGTCGGCCACGACATCGGGCATGAACCCGTTGAAGGCCGCCGCCGCCGCTCTGACGCTCTCGCGTGGCGTCGCCGCGGCCCATGCGATCATCGGCGAGATCGGACCAAAGGTAGTGGTCGGCTTCGGCGGTTATCCGACGTTTCCGCCACTTCTGGCCGCCAAACTGCGTGGTGTCCCGACGATCATACACGAACAGAACGCTGTTCTTGGCCGTGCCAACAAGATGTTGGCCGGGCGCGTGGACCGCATCGCGACGTCGTTTGCGCAGACGCGCTTTCTCGAAGGAGCGCTTCTGGAAAAAGTGCGCCACACGGGCAACCCGGTCCGTAGCATGGTGCTGGAGGCATCCCGCTACGAATACGTTGCGCCCAACCCGCAAGGCCCTATCGGCATTCTGGTATTCGGCGGCAGCCAGGGTGCGCGGTTCTTTTCCAACACCGTCCCGCCCGCACTGGCGATGCTGCCGCCTGCCATCCGCGCGCGCCTTCAGGTGGTGCAGCAGGCCCGGCCCGAGGATGTGGCGGCTGTCGAATCGGCCTATCGTTACAGTGGGATCGCTGCCCAGGTCGCGCCGTTCTTCAAGGATTTGCCGATCCGGATGGCTTGGAGCCATCTCGTGATCGGCCGTGCGGGAGCCTCGACCATCGCCGAATTGACCGTCATCGGACGGCCATCCATCCTGGTCCCTTTGCCGCACGCGATTGACAACGATCAGTTGGAGAATGCCCGGCGGCTTGCAGAATCGGGTGGCGCTTGGTGTATCGAGGAGAAGGAACTCGACGCCGCGCGGTTGAGCCACGCCTTGGCCGAAATTCTTTCGCGGCCGGATAGATTGGCATCGGCTGCTTCTGCGGCGCGTGCCGAAGGTCGGCCAGATGCCGACGAGCGGCTTGCCGACCTTGTAGTGGAATTGATGGCCAGAACGGGCGCATGAGCGCCGCGATGACTGAGACGGCCGATTTAGGAACGGGAGACTTCTAGCGATGCAGATGCCGCAGGACGTTGGAACGTTCCACATCATAGGGATTGGCGGCATCGGCATGAGCGCGATTGCCGAGATCCTCGTCGCAAAGGGCCATGCGGTCCAGGGCAGCGACCAGAAGGACAGCGCAAACGTCCGCCGCCTTCGCGCCAAGGGCATCAGGGTCTTCATAGGCCACGATGCCATCAATCTCGTCGGCGCCCGCACCGTCGTCATCTCGACCGCGGTCAAGAAGGGTAACCCGGAACTCGATGCCGCCCGCGCTAAGGGGCTGCCGATCGTGCGCCGCGCCGAGATGCTGGCCGAGCTGATGCGCCTCTACCGCACGGTCTCGATCACCGGCACCCACGGCAAGACCACCACGACCTCGCTCGTGTCCCACATCTACGCCGAAGCGGGCGTCGACCCGACCGTCATCACCGGCGGCATCATCAACTCGTGGGGCTCCAACGCACGGCTCGGCCAGGGGCCGTGGATGATCGTGGAAGCCGACGAAAGCGACGGCACGTTCATCCGACTGCCGACCGAGGTCGGCGTCGTCACCAACATCGACCCCGAGCATCTCGACCATTTCAAGACGGTCGAGAACATGCATCGCGAGTACGAAACTTTTCTCAAAGGCATCCCGTTCTACGGCCTCGCCGTGGCGTGTACCGAGCATCCCGTCGTCGCCGCCATGCTCGAACATCTCCAGTTGCGCGCCGATGGTCGCCGGCTTCTGACTTATGGATTGGCAGAGGGTGCCGACCTCCAGCTCAAGGGGCTGAGCTACGACGGCGGCGTCATGCTGTTCGACGTCGACATCGGGCCTCGCGTGCGCGGTGGTGCCCGCCAGCTTCGCGCCTGGTCGCTGCCGATACTGGGCCAGCACAACGCGCTGAACGCGCTCGCCGCCATTGCTATTGCAACCCACGCCGGTATTGCCGACGACGTTATTAAGTCGGCACTGGCGAGCTTCTCGGGCGTAAAGCGCCGGTTCCAGGTTTCGGGCACCTGGAACGGGCTTACGATTTACGACGACTACGGCCACCACCCGGTCGAGATCGCCGCCGTATTGAACGCGGCCCGCAGTGCCGCTCGCGGCCGGATTATCGCCATCGTGGAGCCGCACCGATACACCCGCGTCCGCGACCTGTTCGGCGAGTTCTGCACCTGCTTCGAGAGCGCCGACAGCGTCATCGTGGCGCCACTCTACGCGGCGGGCGAGCAGCCGATCGAGGGCGTTGATCAGCATTCCCTCGCCCAGGGTATCGCGGCAACCGGCAAGCCCGTGATCGCCGTCGATAGCCCCCATGAGCTTGTGCCACTACTCCGGCGGCATGGCCGCTCGGGCGATAGCGTCATTTTCCTGGGTGCTGGAAATTCGACCGAGTGGGCGCATGCCTTGTCGGGCTGGCTCGGTGTGGAGGCAGCGCAGTGACGGGCACGGTGAAGTCGGTGGACAGAGACGGCTCGGTTATCAGCGAGGCGACGGCCGGCGGACTCGTTGGCGAATTGCGTGAAGCCCTTCCAAGCCTGCGCGGACGCCTCACCGCCAACGCGCCAATGGCCGATATCACGTGGTTCCGTGTCGGCGGGCCGGCGGAAGCCCTTTTCATCCCCAGCGATGAGGCCGACCTCGCCTACTTTCTGAGCGGAACCCCAGCCGAGGTGCCGGTGACCGTCGTCGGTCTCGGATCGAACCTGCTTGTCCGTGACGGCGGAGTGCGCGGCGTGGTGATCCGGCTCGGGCGCGGCTTCTCCTCGGTCGAGGTGCTCGATGGCCACCGGATACGGGCCGGCACGGGTGTACCCGATGTGAAAGTGGCCCGCGCGGCAGCCGATGCCGGTATCGCGGGGCTGGCGTTCTACCGTGGCATCCCGGGGTCGATCGGCGGCGCCTTGCGCATGAATGCCGGTGCCCATGGTCGGGAAACGAAGGACGCGCTGTTGTCCGTGCGCGCTGTCGATCGCAAAGGCGTGGTCCATACACTGTCGAACGCCGACATGGGTTTCACCTATCGCCATTGCGGGCTTCCGGACGATCTCATTTTCTCCGAGGCCGTATACGGCGGCGAGCCGGGCGATCAGGCGGCGATCCTGCGGGAGATGGAGGAAGTTGCGGATTACCGCGAGCGTGTTCAGCCGATACGCGAACGCACGGGAGGTTCGACCTTCCGGAACCCTAGCGGTAACAGCGCCTGGAAGCTCGTCGACGCGGCCGGCCTGCGCGGCTTCCGCGTCGGCGGCGCGAAGGTGTCTGAAATGCACTGCAATTTCCTCATCAACGACCAGGGCGCGACCGGCGAGGACATAGAACGACTGGGTGAGACGATCCGCGCGCGCGTCAAGGTGAACTCTGGCATCGAGCTGCAATGGGAGATCATCCGCCTCGGCGAGCCACTGCCGGGTCGCGCCAAGGGGCCGGCGCTGGCGGTGTGATGAAGATGCCGTTGCCTTCCGCTGCCGTCGGCGAAGGCCGCGCGATGAACGTGCCGGTCGGTCCCGGCCCGAAAGCGGGTTGACCTTAACCTCCTCAGCTCCGGACTTGACCCGGCCAGCCAGGGGCACGATCGCAAACTTTTCAGGGGCTCGCCCGCCGGAGCGCACATGACCACCAGGAAATACCACCGCATTGCCGTCTTGAAGGGGGGGCTGTCGGCCGAACGGGAGGTCTCACTCCGCTCGGGCGCCGCCGTCGCGAATGCGTTGCGCGGGGAAGGCTACGATGCGATCGAGGTCGACGTCGGCCGCGACATCGCCGCTCGCCTCGTCGAGATCGCACCCGACGCCTGTTTCAACGCACTCCACGGCAAGTTCGGCGAGGACGGCTGCATGCAGGGCATCCTGGAGACGCTCTCACTGCCCTACACGCACTCGGGCGTACTCGCTTCCGCGCTCGCCATGCACAAGGAGCGCGCCAAGGACATCATGCGCCTGGCCGGAGTTCCCGTGGCAGAGGCTCGCCTCGTGTCCCGCGCGGAGGCCGCCGGCGAGCATGCGATGCCGCCGCCTTATGTCGTGAAGCCGGTTGCCGAGGGCTCGAGTGTCGGGGTGGTCATTGTCGGCCGCGAATGGAATGCCCCGCCCCAGCGGATACTGGAGGGCGGCCCGGCTGATGAGATCGTCATGGCCGAGCGCTTCGTGGCCGGCCGCGAGCTCACGTGCGGCGTCATCGCAGGCGAGCCGACTGAGGTCATCGAGATCGTGCCGCTGCAGGGGCTGGCTTTTTACGATTATGAGGCGAAATACGCGCCCGGCGGGTCGCAGCATGTATTGCCGGCCCAAATTTTACCAGATGTTTACCAACGTATCCAAAGACTTGCACTGAGGGCCCACGAATCGCTGGGCTGCCGCGGCGTATCGCGTGCGGATTTTCGTTACGACGACACGCCTGGCGGCAGTGGCGAACTGATCTGCCTGGAAGTCAATACGCAGCCGGGCATGACGTCGACGTCACTGGTGCCGGAGCTGGCCGCTTACCGGGGGCAGTCGTTTGGCAGCCTGGTTCGATGGATGATCGAGGACGCGAGTTGCGGCAGGTAAACGGCGAGATGCAGATGGCCGGGCGAACCGTAAGAACGGTCCGCAGGCGCCCGGCTGCCGCCCGCCGCCGCCACGTCGCCGTGCGAATGCTCGTGCGGCTGTCGCTGGCGCTAGTCCTGATGGCCGGCACGGGCCTGACTATTGCGGCCGCGGCCAGATCCCATGACGTCATGAAAGGTTGGGTGGCCTCTGCTGACGAGCTACTCGTTGCCGTAGGCCTGGGCCTGGACACGGTGACGGTCTCGGGACAGCGGTTCACTGGCGACAGCGACGTTTTCGATTGCCTGGATCTTGTCCGGGTTCGCACGCTTGTCGCGCTTGAAAGCCTGCGCGCGAAGTCGTGCGTCGAGGCGCTACCATGGGTCTCGCATGTGGTGCTGACACGGGTCTACCCCGGCCGGCTGGACATCGTCGTCGTCGAGCGCACCCCATTCGCCGTCTGGCGCCACAACGGACGAACCGTGCTCGTCGATGCATTCGGCCACAAGCTGTCGGCAATCGCCCCGGAGGACCGGCCTGGCCTCTTGCGGATTGCGGGCGACGGCGCACCGGAGGCCGCCAAGGCGCTCGTCGAGACGTTGAAGCACGTCCCCGAGATCGGCAGCCGGTTGGAGTTGGCGACACGCATTGAGGGCCGGCGCTGGTCGTTGTCGCTGACCGGCAACATCCGCATCGAGCTTCCAGCCGAGGGCGAGGCGACGGCGATCGCCGATCTGATCCGCCACCCCGGCGGGATGAGATTGCTGGCGGGCGCGGATTCCGTCGTCGACCTTCGCTCGCGCTTCGAGATCGCGACGCGCCCCGCGCCACCCCGCCAGCGCAGCGACGGCGGAGGGTGAGCCCATGCTCGGGTTCGGTCAGCGCTCGCGCGGGAACCTGCTCGGCGTCGTCGATATCGGCACGAGCAAGATTGTCTGCCTGGCGGTGGAGGCGCGCTGGGGGCGCCGCCGCGAGCAGGATGAACTGGTGTGCCTTGGCATCGGACACCAGCGGTCGGCCGGCGTGCGCGGTGGCGTGGTCGTGGACCCGGTGGCGCTCGAGGATGCGCTGCGGTCCACGATTGCCGCCGCGGAACGCAACGCGCGCCAGCGTTTTGACGAGGTCTACGTATCGGCCAGTTGCGGTCGCCTCGGCTCGCGATCATTCGCCGCCCATGCCGATGTGGCCACCGGAGCCGTATCGAGCGCGGACATCGAAAGGCTGTACGACGGCGCCATCGCCTACGCCGAGCGCGACGGCCGCACCCTGCTCCATCTGAACCGCAAGGCCTACCGCCTCGACGGGGCCGCCTGCGGAGAGGATCCGCGCGGCATGGCGGCCCGCCGCGTCACTGCCGATCTCCATGCCGTGACCGCAGACGAAGGGCCGCTGCGCAACCTGATGCATACGGTCGAGCGGTCCCATCTCTCGGTCCGAGGGTTGGTAGCGGCTCCCTACGCGGCGGGGCTGGCGGTCACCAGTCCCGAGGAACGCGAACTCGGCGTCACCGTCATCGATTTTGGCGGCGGCACGACCGGCATCGCGATTTTCGCCGAGGGCCACTTCGTGCATTGCGAGGTCCTTGCGACCGGCGGGCACCACTTAACCTTTGAAATCGCAAAAAATTTTCAGGCGCCGCTTGTCGAGGCCGAGCGAATCAAGACGCTTTACGCTAGTATGGTCAATGCGCAGTCTGATTTGAGTGACAGGTTTTCCTATGCCTTGGCCGTTGATGCGGACGGGGCGGTCGGCGAAGCGACGCGGGCCGAGCTGTCCCGCGTGGTGGAGCCGCGAGTGGCCGATCTGCTCGCCATGATCGCGGCGCGCCGCTCGGCCGTTGGGGCTGGGGCGTTGCCGGTCGTCCTGACGGGCGGAGGCAGCCAGTTGTTCGGGCTTCGTGAGTACGCCGCCTCCGTGCTGGGGTGCGAGGTACGCTCGAGCCGGACACGCGCTCTGCCGGGAATGCCTTCGGGCTCGGATACGCCCGTGTTTGCGGCCGCCGTTGGCCTTGCATACGCGGCCGTGGAAGGATCGAGGGTCGAGGTCGCGGATCGAAGCCGGGGCGGCTATTTTGCCCAGGTCCGGCGGTGGCTGGCAGGTGGCCTATGACGGAATGGCCCGAGTGTGTCGTGTGTGGTGAGGGAACGAGGAGACGGCATCGGCTGCCTTGATGAGCGGTTCGTGTGACGTTCCACGGTCCCCGGGGTAATCGAGCGGGGATAGCGGGAACGCCATGAGCATCAAGCTGCAACTACCCAGAATGACGGACATGCGGCCGCGGCTTACCGTTATGGGTATCGGCGGGGCTGGCTGTAACGCCATCAACAATATGATCGCGTCGGGGCTGACCGGCGTCGATTTCATCGTCGCCAACACCGACGCGCAGGCACTTGCCTCATCGAGTGCCGAGCACCGTGTACAACTTGGCGCATCGCTGACCGAAGGTCTCGGAGCGGGATCGAAGCCCGAGATCGGTGAAGCGGCCGCCGAGGAAGCGATCGACGAATTGAGATCACAGATCGTCGGTGCCCATATGCTGTTTATTGCCGCCGGCATGGGTGGCGGCACGGGTACAGGTGCTGCGGCTGTCGTGGCGCGCGCCGCCCGCGAACTCGGAATTCTGACCGTGGCGATCGTGACGAAGCCGTTCCAGTTCGAAGGGGCCCGCCGCCAGCGCATCGCCGAGATCGGCATCAACGAGTTGCGTCAGTTCGTCGATACGCTGATCGTCATCCCCAATCAGAATCTTTTCCGCGTCGCCAACGAGCGCACCACATTTGCCGAGGCCTTCGTGATGGCCGATCAGGTGCTTTATTCGGGCGTCGCCTGCATCGTCGATCTCATCATCAAGGAAGGCCTGATCAACCTCGACTTCGCCGACGTCCGCACGGTGCTTGCGGGAATGGGCACGGCGATGATGGGAACAGGCGAGGCCGCCGGCGAGCGCCGCGCGATTGAAGCGGCAGAAGAGGCGATCGCCAATCCGTTGCTGGACGACGTGTCGCTTCGTGGCGCCCGTGGCCTTCTGCTTTCGATCAGTGGTGGTCGCGATCTGACGCTCTACGAGGTCGACGAGGCCGCCTCGCGCGTTCGCGCCGAGGTCGATCCGGAAGCGAATATTATTGTCGGCGCGACCTTCGACGAGAGCCTCGGCGACCGAGTCCGCGTTTCGATCGTCGCGTCGGGAATGATGCGGCAAAGCGAGTTGACCCGCGAGCCACCACACGCCGCGCCGTCGCGGCAGTCATCGATCCCGTTGCCGGGTTTCGCTGGCGCAATGACGTCGGCGCCATCCGCCGGTGGCGGGCGCGAGGACGTGCCCAGGGAAAGCGAGCCTCGCGAGATGCCGGCCATGGACTTCACGGCCGGAATGTCCCAGTCCGCGCCGTCGCATCACACCCCGGCTCACCACGCTCCTGCTTCGCCGGCCGGGCCAGCCCCGGCCTCAGGCATGCCGCCTGCCCAGCAGAGGTCCGAGCCGCGCGCGCAAAACGTCCCGACCGGTCATGGAGCGGCCGGACCGGCGCCTGGCTATCAGTCCGGCGCCCGCAACCAGCAGCCGTTCAGCGACGAACTCGAGATCGAGCGGCGAATCTCGGCCGCCCTCCAAGGGCCGGATCTCGAGGATCGGCCGGAGGGCATGCCGCCTTTGCCGGGTCGCCCGGAGCACCGGACGGACGTCTGGCAGGCCCCTGGTAGCGTGATGATCGAGGAGTCACCCCCGCTGGGTTATCAAAGCCCGCCACATCATATGGGTCACGGAGCCGGCCCGTCGCCGGGCGCGAAGCCCGTGATGGTCGACGATCAGGGCTTCACCCCCGAGATGCCGATCGAAATACGCCGGCAGCCTCGCCGTGTTCCCGAGATCGAGGAGTTTCCGCCGGTCGCGCAGCGCGAGTATCGCGGCCGGTCCGAGGTCGCCCGCAAGGAGGCCCCCCAGCAGGCCCGCAAGCCGGGTCTGTTTGAGAGGCTTGGAATGACGCGGCGCTCAGATGATTCGCACGCCGGACATGAGCAATATGACGATCCGCGCGGTCAGTTTCGTAACGATTCCCCCGCCCAGGGCCGCCAGCAGCCCCGTGGCGGAACGGGTCGCCCCCATGATTCGGGGCATCAGGAGTCACATCAAGCTCCTGATATGCCAGCATTAATTCGCAAGGAACGCAGATGACGCGCTGGCCGGCTGATCCGGTCCGGCAGGTGTGTTGGTATGGTAACAGAACGTAAGGAACCGTGATTTGTCGTCGCCAAGCCACACCGCATATCGTCGGCATTAACAGTTGGCGATGCTGCCTGACCTATCGGACGCTTTCGGGCGTTGTCTTGAACGGGTCGAATACGGGGGCAGCGGGCCTTGGGGGTCTTTCCGGTAAGCAGCGCGTAGCCGGCGGATCGATATCGAGGGAAGCGCGACTATGGCGAACAGATTCATCGGCTCTCGGCAGACGACCGTCGCGCGCGAGATCGAGTTGACTGGAACCGGCGTGCATAGTGGTTCACCTGTATCGGTGGTACTGCACCCCGCGGAAGCCGATATAGGTTATCGTATCATCGTTACGCGGCGAGGCCGCGTCCTCGCTGAAATTCCCGCCCACGTAGATCACGTCAAGAACCTCACGCTCTGTACCGTTCTTGGCAATGACTCAGGTGTCACGATCGGCACCGTCGAACACCTTCTCGCAGCGCTCCGCGGCCTCTCGATCGACAACTGCTATATCGAGGTCGACAGTAAAGAGATGCCGATCATGGACGGCAGCTCCGCCCCCTTCGTGGATGCGATCGACGACGTCGGCGTCCGCGAGCTGAACGCCCCCCGCAAATACATCAAGGTTTTGAAGCCCATCCGCGTCGAGGAAGGTGACTGCTGGGGCGAGATCGCCCCTCACTCGGGCTTCCATCTCGACGTTGAAATTGACTTCGAGACCCCCCTCATCGGCCGTCAGCGCCTCGCCCACGAGCTGAGCCCCGGCATCTTCCGTCACGAGTTGTCTCGCGCTCGCACGTTCGGTTTCATGAGCGACGTCGAGCGGCTCTGGAAGGCGGGTCTCGCCCTCGGTGCTAACCTGTCGAACACTGTTGTTCTTGGTGCCGACCGCATCGTGAACAAGGAAGGCCTTCGTCTCCCGAACGAGTTCGTCCGCCACAAGATGCTCGACGCCGTGGGCGATCTCGCTCTGGCCGGTCTTCCGCTTCTGGCCTCGTTCCGTTCCTCGCGCGGCGGCCATAGGCTCAACGCCAATGTGCTGAAGGCGATGTTCGCCGACCAGAACGCCTGGGCGGTCGTCCAGGCTCCGCGTATGCGCGAGCAGTTCCAGGTGGGTGTTGGTTTCCAGGCCGCTGCTGCCGGCGAGTGAGTACAATTCAGGCTGCGCCGGACCGACGAACCGGCGACGGCGGTATTCTGGCCCGAACATTCGGTGCAACCTGCATTTTAGCCTCAATCTGACGCTTGCTAGTGACTGGGATTCGGGGTTCAAAGCGATTGCTATTCTAGATGTCGTTTGAATCGGCGTCGGACCGTTCGCAGATCGAGGCCACGGCATGTCATTTCGAAGCGACACCATTACTTTCGCCCGCTGGGCCGCCCTGTCGATTGGGCTGGCGCTTCTGGCTGGTTGCGCGTCGTCGAGCGACCTTAACAAGGCACTGAATCCTGATCCGCCCGAGAAAATGTTCGCCGACGCCGACAGTCTGATGTCGCGAGGCAAGTTCGAGGACGCCGCCAAAAAGTTTGAGGACATCGACCGCGATCACCCATACGCGCCCGAGGCGCGCCGCGCCGCCGTTCTCGCAGCCTACGCCAATTACAAAGCTGGCAAGCTCCCCGAGGCCATCGCCGGCGCCGAGCGTTACACGACGCTGCATTCCGGCACCAAGGACGCGGCGCTCGCTCAGCACATCATCGCGTCGGCCTATTATGAGGATATCCGTGGCCCGCAAAGGGACCAGGGTACGACGCGCAAGGCGCTGGCCGCGCTCCGCACCCTCAAGACGCGCTATCCCGACAGCACCTACGCCAAGGACGCCGACAACCGGATCCGAATCTGCGAGGACACACTCGCCGCATCCGAGATGGAAATCGGCCGCTACTACATGAAGAAGCGGCAGTTCCCGGCGGCCATCAACCGCTTCAAGACGGTCGTAACCGAGTACCAGACGACGGCCCACGTCGAGGAGGCGTTGATGCGCCTGACGGAAGCCTACTTGGCGCTCGGTATCACCAACGAGGCCCAGCACGTCGCGGCCGTCCTCGGACACAACTTCCCCGAGTCGCGTTGGTATAAGGACGCCCACAGCCTCCTCGCGTCAGGCGGCCTTGCCCCGCGCGAGCAGGAAGGCTCCTGGCTGTCCAAGGCCTGGCGCAACCTGCCGAAGTTCAGCCTTGGTGGACCGGGCTGATATGCCTGCGGAAGTAACGTGCTGAAAGGGCAGCCGCCGCAGCCGTCTTCGTGCGCCCGAACCGCGTTCTTGGGGCCACATCTGGTCCTGGTCCCAAGGCGCCTGGTCTCAAGGAACTAAGTCAGGCTTCCCCGATACCGCGCGATCAGTTCCAGCCGCTCGACATAGAGCGCGCTGTCGTGCGCTTTGGCCGATGCCAGGCTGCGCGTGAACGGCCACATCAAGACGCTGAGCAGTCCGTAGAAACTGGCGAGCCCCCATGGACTGCGTCGGACAGGCTCCAGTGCGCCGCTGTAGAGCAGGATCGGCATGCCCGTATGCCGGTAATTCAACAGCCACGTGGGTGGAACGAGCGGCACGAGGTCCCAGCGATTGACGACGCGATAGTGCGGCGCCTTTACGAAACGGCCAAAGCCCTCGTTCCCGACCCGCGGCGCACCGAAAGTATAAACGGCGGCCATCCTCGGCGCGATCTTGTCCGCGCCGCTGCGCCCGGTGACTTTATCCTGTCCGGCCAGTACGGCCGAAGCAAGCAGCGCGAGCGCACCGCCGAGCGAGTGGCCGGTGAAGTAGATCGGCTTGTTTCCCGTTTCCTGCAGGAGCCGCTCGAGCTCGTCCTTGACTTTCATGAAGGCCGCATGGAACCCCGAGTGAACGACGACCTCGTCCGGAAATCCGTCGACGTAGACTTTGGCCACGTTGAAGCGGGCCTGAAGATCGGTTCGCACATCGTTCCTGCTGGTGGTTCCGCGGAACGCGACGGCGACGAATTTTTCCGACTCGGCCACCATGGCCTCCGTCTCGTCCACCGCGATCGTGTGAAGCAGCGTGATGTTCCCATGCTTCAGGATCTCGTTGAGGATCGCCTTCTTCTCCTCGTCCTCGAACGCGAAGTAGGTCAGCATCGAAAGCTTGGCCATCATCGCCGCCGTGCGGTCCGAATAGGCGGCTCGGACGGTGGGCAGAGCATCGACATCGCCTGAGCCGATCGGCGCCACCTGGAGTAGCTTTTGCTCGCGCTCAAGCCGCTCAGCGTGGCATTTCACGCGCAGCTCGTCGAATGCCCTTTCGCGCGCCGCCTGCAGCTCGGCTAGCGCCTGCTTCTGCTTTTCTTCGAACTCACGTTCGCTTTCGTGGTGTCTACGCAGAAGCTCGTCGTATTCCTCTTTCAACTGACTGTACTGTGTCCGCCAGGCGCTCACGCTCGAAAGCAGATCGTCGGTAGCGGGGGGCGAGCTTTTCCTGGCCATCTTGGAATATCCCATCAACGAGAATGTCGAGCCCGAGCGAATGGCGTACCGCGGAAAAAACGCCACGTCGCTCGAGTGACAGCGTCGTTCAATTGCTGGACTTTTCGAAGACGAAGGATAGGAGCTTGCGCCGCCACCGTCATGGACCCGTCACCGTCAAGATCCGCCACTCATGGCGCCGACATCCGCACGCGCAAAATGAATGCCCCGTGATCGACACCTGAAGCTATGCTAGCCGGTTCGCATGCCCAACGCTTCGAAAAAGAACACCCGCAAAGCCTCGATTGCCTCGACGCCGGTAGAAGAGCTGAACGATGCGGCCGCCCGCACCGAGCTGGTCCGTCTTGCGGACGAGATTGCCCGGCACGACGCGCTCTACTATCAGTCGGATGCCCCCGAGATTTCCGATGCCGACTATGATGCGCTCCGCATCCGGCTGAACGCGATCGAGGCACGTTTCCCCGGACTTGTCCGCTCTGACAGCCCGTCGGTGAAGGTCGGAGCCGCGCCCGCGGAAGGCTTCGGCAAGGTTCGCCACGCGGTTCCCATGCTTTCGCTTGGCAACGCGTTCAGCGACGATGACATCCAGGAATTCATGGACCGCATTGCGCGGTTTCTCGGCGAGAGGATGGTTCCAGTCACGGCCGAGCCTAAGATCGACGGCCTCTCCATCTCCCTTCGCTACCAGGACGGCAAACTCGTCTCGGCCGCAACGCGCGGCGACGGTGCCGAAGGTGAGAACGTGACCGCCAACGTCTTCACCATCGCCGACGTTCCAAAGCGCCTCGAAGGGCGCCATGTCCCCGATCTGATCGGCGTCCGCGGCGAGATCTACATGGGACACGCCGAATTCGCCGCCCTTAATCAGGCCCAGGAAGCTGCCGGGGAAAAGGTGTTCGCCAATCCCCGAAATGCCGCTGCCGGCTCGCTCCGCCAGCTCGATCCGGCGGTGACGGCGTCCCGTCCGTTGCGCTTCTTCGCTTACGGCTGGGGCGAGGCCTCGAAGCTGCCGACGGACACGCAGCTTGGAGTGATCGAAGCATACCGCGAGTGGGGATTGCCGACCAATCCGCTGACTCGGCTCTGCCACTCCACCAGGGACGTGCTCGAATTCTATCGAGAGATCGGCGAGCGACGCGCCACGCTCGGCTACGACATCGACGGCGTCGTCTACAAGGTCAATTCCCTGGCTGATCAGCAGCGCCTCGGATTCGTTTCGAGGTCGCCGCGCTGGGCTATCGCGCACAAGTTCCCCGCCGAGCAGGCGACCACCATCCTTGAGGCGATCGAGATCCAAGTCGGCCGCACCGGCTCGCTGACGCCCGTGGCAAAGCTCAGGCCCGTCACCGTCGGCGGGGTCGTCGTTTCGAACGCGACGCTTCACAACGAGGATGAAATCGCGCGCAAGGACATCCGTGTCGGCGACCACGTCGTAGTGCAACGCGCCGGCGACGTCATCCCTCAGGTCGTTCGGGTGCTGGAGGAGAAGCGCCCGGCCAATTCGCAGCCATACGTGTTCCCGCTCAAATGCCCGGTATGCGGCAGCCCGGCCGAACGGGGGCTCGACCCCGCGACGGGCGAGGAGGACGTGGTTCGCCGCTGCACGGGGGGCCTCGTCTGTCCGGCCCAGGCCAAGGAGAGACTGAAGCACTTCGTGTCCAGGAATGCATTCGACATCGAGGGGCTGGGCGACGAGCGCATCGAGCTGTTCTACGCGGAAGGGCGCATCATGCGTCCCGCCGATATCTTCACGCTTCAGGCGCGCGATGCCCGCAGTTCTAAGAAGCTCGCAGACGGCAAGGGATTTGGCCAGAAGTCCGCCGAGAACCTGTTCGCTGCGATAGAGGCACGCCGGACCATTCCGCTGCAGCGCTTCTTGTTTGCCCTCGGCATCCGCTACGTCGGCGAGACGACCTCGCGCGATCTGGCCGCGACCTATCGCACATGGCCCGCCCTCAAGGACGCAATCGAAAAGGCGGTCGCCAGCACCCCGGGCCCCGACTGGCAGCATTTCATGGGACTGCCGGGCGTCGGTGAGAAAACGGCCGAGGCGGCCATTGCCAAGATTGCCAACCAGGGCGTGAAGTTCCAGACGGGAGGTCTCTTCGACGATCCGCTATCCTCAAAGCTCGAACGGCTGACGATTCCCGCCAAGGCCGCAAAGGCCATCGCCCAGGCATTCCGAGGCAACGCGTTCGACCTGGTCGCGGCTGCGAGCCGCGCCGTGAAGCAGGTCCCTGGAGAAGGCTACCTCGAACTGGTCGCATCGCCGGGCGTCGGTGCGGTTTCGGCGGAAGCGCTGGTGGACTTCTTCTCAAGTCCCGAGAATGTCCGTGCCGTTGCCGAACTCGAAGCTCAGCTGACGATCCTGCCGTTCGAGCCCGTGGCCGCGGTATCGTCGGCCGTGACGGGCAAGACGGTTGTCTTCACCGGGTCGCTCGATAGGCTCTCGCGAAGCGAAGCCAAGGCACAGGCGGAGCGCCTGGGAGCAAAAGTCGGCTCGTCGGTTTCGAAAAAAACTGACTTCGTTGTCGCCGGTGCCGACGCCGGCTCCAAGCTCGACAAGGCAAGAGAGTTCGGCGTTGCAATTCTGACCGAGGATGAATGGCTGGCGCTGATCTCATAAGCGGCAGGCCGCGGCAGTGACCACCGATGCCGTCTGCCCATTGATAGCCATGGCGGTTTCCCGGCGCCTGCCCGCCCGCGAAGTTCCAAACGGCACACTTTGATCGCGCTGCATGGACTTCGCTGCGCGTTTGGCCGATCCTGTGCAGCCGGCTGGAACGTTCAAGCCCGGCGCCGACACCACCGCTGATTAAGTCCGATCCCAACTCGATGGCACTGCTTTCCACCGCCAAATCATTCGGCTCGCTTCGTGTGCGAACGCCGCCCGTCGCGACCGGACTGCGCATCGGCGTCATGGGCGGCTCATTCAACCCGCCGCACGAGGGCCATCGCATCGTCGCGACGACGGCAATGAAGCGGCTCGGGCTCGACGCGGTGTGGTGGCTTGTGACGCCGGGAAATCCATTGAAATCAAATGGAAGGCTACCGTCGCTCTCGGCCCGCATGGCGGCCTGCCGCAAACTCGCGAGCCATCCGCGCATGCACGTGACGGGCTTCGAGGCCGAGCTCGGCGCCTCCTATACGGCCGTGACGCTCGCATTCCTGCGACGGAGGCATCCCGGGGTCAGATTCGTTTGGCTGATGGGCGCCGACAATCTCGCGGGCTTCCATCGCTGGCAGGACTGGCGCTCGATAGCCCGGACGATGCCGATTGCCGTCGTCGACCGGCCAAGCTGGCGTCTGGAGGCCATGGCGTCTCGAACGGCCCATGCAATGGGTCGGCTTCGGATTTCGGAGGCCCGCGCGCGCTGTCTCCGCTCACCTGGATGGGTCATGCTGTCGACGCGGCTCTCCGAAGCGTCCTCGACGGCGATACGCGCCGGCCGGCCGTCGGACCTATGATCCGATTACCATAATTGAGGGTGAAAACGGCCCTTGCGGCAAACGAGGTTGGCACGGGCAGGCGAATGCGTTAACAATTGCCGGGCGGGAGATTATTCGCCCGCGACACTTACGGTGAGGCACCGTTTGATAGCAAATCGGCCCGAATGCCGACAGCATGCGCCAGTCCGCCCGGATATGTGCCGGGATGCTTGCGCTGTTGATCGGCAAATTTTTTGTCCAGACTCTGGACATGGGCCAAAACCCGAAAGGAACATCGCCAAACTATGAGGACCACGGCGCAAGTCGCGGCCCGGGACCGTGCGCTCCGGGACCATCCAGCAGCCGGCGTGGCCAATGCCACTGGCCCATCGGCGGCACTCGTCGCAGAGATCGTGACCTGGCTCGATGAAGCCAAGGCCGAAGACATCGTGACCATCGATTTGAAGGGCAAATCGACGATCGGCGACTTCATGCTGATCGCCAGCGGACGCAGCGATCGCCATGTCGGCGCAATCGCGGATCAGCTCCAGAAGAAGTTGAAGGATTACGGAGCCGGAAAGGCACGTGTCGAAGGTCTAGAGACCTGCGACTGGGTGCTGATCGACACCGGCGACATCATCGTCCACGTGTTCCGCCCCGAGGTACGCGAGTTCTACAAGCTCGAAAAGATGTGGGCCGGCGACCGCCCGGCGGACGAGACCGCTCACTGATGTAGAAAGGTGCGGCCAGGAAACGGCGCGGCCTTAAAGCTGGCCGCGTGTTGATCATGCTGTGAAAATACTGATCGCCGCCATCGGTCGCCTGAAAGAAGGCGGTGAACGCGAGCTCGTGGAGCGCTACGTCGCCCGGTTCGACGCCGCCGGCCGGGCTATTGGCCTTGGCCCCATCGCGATCGTCGAATTCCCCGAGAGCCGCAAGCCGGATGTCACCCAGCGAAAGGCGGAGGAAGCAGCGCGCCTGCTGTCGGCAACCGGTGCGGCCCAGGTGCGGCTGGCTCTCGACGAGCACGGTCGCGCGGATACCAGCGATGCATTCGCCAGGCGCATCGGCACGACGCGCGACGCCGGCGTCCAGACCCTCGCGCTTTTGATCGGCGGCCCCGATGGCCACGGAGAAGACGTTTTGCGAGTGGCGTCGTCAAAGCTCAGCCTGTCGGCGATGACGCTTCCCCATGGGCTTGCACGCGTCGTGCTCGCCGAACAACTCTACCGGGCGGTGACGATACTCTCGGGCCACCCGTACCATCGCGCGTAGTCCCTCTCGGGACCACTTGCCCCCCGCACCCTGTCGCGCCACAGTGCAAGTAGCGGTGAGGGCGATCCCAATGACCGATAGAGAGATGACGGGCCATACGAGCGGCTACACAGTAGCCTACAGCCGCGACGAGGCGCCATTTCCCGTCTACGCCGCTGCAGGAATTGCCGCCATTCTGCTGACCGCCGCCGTTTACCGTGGCGATCTTATTTTCATGGCGCTCGGTCTGGTCGCCGCCGGCTTCGCCTACTACAACCTGCCGCTGGCGGAGGTCGGTCGCCCTCGCATTGGCGCGAACCAGTATGGCGTCTTCGTCGACGGTTTCGGGATCATCCACTGGCGCGCGATCGATGCCATCGAGCGCGTCGAGATCGCGGTCCGCGCAGCAACTCTGAACGAGCTGCAGATCAAGCTGAAGCAGCCGCTTGGCCGGGCGCTCGTCGCCGATTGGCGCAAGCTGCCGCTGTATCGGCGCTTTATGCGACTGCCCTGGAGCATGACCCACGACAACACCATAAGGATCGCGCTCGACGCGTTCGAGAAGGACCCCGGCGAGATCGAGCGAACGCTCCAGCGCATGTGGCGCCACTACCGGAGTTGAACGACGCGGCGCGCGATCAGCTTCGCGCCGCGACCCGGTCGAGCAAGGCTGGCGGAAGCACGCGCTTGAGGGCTGCCGCGACATGGGTCGGGGTCGTCACATAGTACCGGCGTTGCGGGCGTTCGGCTTCGAGCGCGTGGATGAGTTTGAAAACCACTTCGGCCGGTTCGAGTTTGAACCGATCCGTGCCGCCGTTCTCCATCGACTGAAGCCGCCGCTGATAGACGGCGCGGTGCGATGAGTTCTCGATGTCGACGGTCTGGCGGAAGCGCGCCAGCGCGGTCGCGACGAAGTTGGTCCGGATCGGCCCCGGCTCGATCAGGCTGACGTGCACGCCGGTTTCTGCCAGCTCAAGCCGCAGGCTGTCGCTGAGGGCCTCGAGCGCGAACTTCGACGCGCAATAGGCGCCTCGGTAAGGCGCAGCCATCAGACCCAGAACCGACGAGCATTGGATGATGCGTCCACGGCCGTTGGCGCGCATCGAGGGCAGCACAGTCCTGACCAGCGAATGTGCCGCGAACACGTTGACCTCGAACTGCTGGCGCAAAAGCTCCGTCGGCAGATCCTCGACGGCGCCCACTTGCCCGTAGGCGGCGTTGTTGAAGATAGCGAACAGGCGCCCGCCCGTCAGCTTCAGGGCCTGTTGTCCGCACGCCTCGACAGAACCCGGATCGGATTGCTCCAGGGGGATGACCTCTAGGCCCTCCTCCAGCCGCAGCCTCTCGATGTCCTGCGGTTTGCGCGCCGTCGCGATCACGCGCCAGCCGCGTCCCTTGAGCATCTCTGCTGCAGCAAAGCCGATGCCGCTCGAAGCGCCGGTGATGAGAATGGATCGTTCGGTCATGCGATTTTCCACGTGAGGGCTCGGCGCCTGTCTGGACGGCACCGGTGAGGTGTCAGGGACTTGGTTGGAGTGAGGGGCGTGACCGCCGCGATCTTGTGTTGGTCTCAACGCGGCAGCTGCGGCGGAGGCGTGCGTGCGGGCGTGCCCCGCAACGACTGGCGCTCGCTTTCGACCGCTGCGACCTGCGATGGCCAGCTCGCGCCGAGCCAGTCGTCGGTCCCAAACAGCCAGTACCAGAAACGATTGCGGCGGTGGTAGCGCTCGACGGTGGCCTTGCCAATCTTGTCAACGCTGCTCGTGAGTTGCTGAAGCATGGCGTTCGGCGCGACCGCCGCCTTCTCGATCCCCTCGAGCCGCGTCGCAATCACCGAGATGTCCCCGACACCGTCGAGGCGCCACTGGTCGATCGATCCCGCCAGGGTATGCTGGTTCGTGTTGAGCTTCAGCAGCGCGTCGTGCACTTCCTTCAGCTCGTTCGAATGCAGCGTCTGCAATTCTTTCGTCCGCTCGATGCTCGCCGCGAGAGCCGTCTCCAGTCGACCGATTTTCTCGACCGCCGGAGCGAGCGCTCGCGCGATCCTTTCATCGAGCGAGTCAACGGCGGCCTGGAGGCCCGTATCGATCTTGGCAAGCTTTTCGTTGAGCGGCACCGTCGCCGACTGCAGTCGCGAGTCGAGCGTCGTCGAGAAGGCAGAAACCCGTTCGGCGACGGGCTGTGTCGCATGCTGGATGCGTCCGTCGAGTGCGTTGGCAAAACCGCTCAGGCGCTCCATCATGCCGCCCAGCACATCGGCGCGCTGACGTTCGAAGCTGGCAGCCAGCGCCTGCAGCCGCTCCGAAACCATCGATTGGACCCGGTCCGTGCTGCCCGATTGCGCGGCAAGTGACGAGCCTAGCGACTTGAGTTCATCGGTGAGGCCCGACGTTGTCTTCTGGAGAAGTGAGCCTTGGGCGGCAAGCGCGTCCTCGAGACCGCCGACGCGATCGAGAATGGCGTCGCTCGACTTCGATGCGTCCGTCGAGAGCACGGCCTCCTCAATGATGTCGAGGCGGTTGGCGATTGATTCGAGATCGGAGGGTTTCGACTGTGCGGCCTCGCGAACGGCCCGTTCGATGTTCTGCAGCCGCTCCTGGAGAGGCGTCAGGTCGACGCCACGGGATTGGCGGATGTCGAGCAGCGCCTGCTCCATTGCCTGCAGCCTGTCGGAAAGGATCGCCCATGGGCGCGAAAGTTCCGAGACCTGCTGGACCAGCCCGTTCTCGACCGAAGCGATCCGGTCGAGAAGGCGCGCCGCGGTGTCCTCCGTGCCGCGCGTATCGAGAACGGCGCGTTCGAGTGCGCTGAGGCGACTGTCGAGGCCGCCGCGGAAGCGGCTGGTGTCGTCGCGCTCGACCAGAAGACTGCGCTGCACGTCCTGCATGAGGCCCGCAATGGCGCCGCGCTCGTTCGAAAGTTCGCTCGTCAGCGCGCGCAGGGTGCTCTCGATTTGCTCGATGCGCGCATTTTGAATGCCGTCCGTGGCCGAGCCGATCTGCAGTTCGCGCCCCCACTCGCCGCGCAACTCGTTGCGGGGCGGCTCGGCTCGCGGATGGCGACCCGCGTCTGCGTAGGACCTCGAACGCCACTCGCTATCGGACCTGAGTTCCGTGGCGACGCCCGTCCGCGACAGCGGCGGCAGCGGAAGTGGCTCCCGGAATGGCGATCGGTCGCGAGCGCTACGGCCCCCATGACGCGCCAGCAGGCTGATGCCGGGCACATCCGACGGCATGTCGAGCAGCGCGTCGATCACGTCATCCACATTGGCGGGCCCGTTGCGACGCGCCGCGAAGTTCGAGGCCGTTCGGATCACTGCCTCGAGTTCGTCCGAGCGGCGTGGGCGCGTCTGGCCGGAACCGAGGCCGATGGGTATTTCGCTGGCGATGATGGTCGCGCTTTCGCGCCGCAGGCCCGCAACCCTGATGCCGCGCGCTTCGAGCGCGCCTGTCGCGCTGTCGACCCGCGTCATGGCGTGCAGCAGATGTTCCAGTCTCACTTCCATGGAGCGATGCGCCGCCGCGACGTCGTAGGCGTGGTTGCAGCAGGCGAGCACGACGTCGTCGACGAGAACCGGCCGGGAGGAATGGCGCGGACGGCCGTTAGTGTATGCCTCGGAAGCGGTGGAAGCCGGGCCTCCGGAATTCTCCGCCGGGAGGTTCCAGGTCTGCTGCGTGCGCAGATCAAGATCTTCGCCACGGTAAGCCATACTCAATGTACTCCAAGCTCGGGCCCCGCCGGGAGCCACGCGAACTCAAAAAAAACCACAAGATCTCGCACCACGAATACGCGAGGAACGAGCTATGCCGCCGTTCGGGCTCCGTACCGGCGACGATCAGTCAACCCATAATACGATATCGCAACAACCCTTTGACGTGACGAGGTTATCGCTTTTTGAAGCGCTGGGCGAGGGCCATGCACCACGAACATCGGATTTGGTCAACGGTCGTCGGCGGCTCGAAAGTCCGCTCAATGTTCAATTTTCTTGTACAATCATCGCGTTAAATAAGCTTTGCGGCCCGCAGAGGCGGCTCGTCGTGAAGCCGCGGCCCCTCGTGGCGGGGATTGTTCAGCTCCCGGCTGACGCGCCTTGAGGCCAGCCGTCCGGCCGGTGTGGTCGTCAGCAAACCCCTGATCGCCTCGGCGGTGCCGGGTCTCGTGTCGAGCCAAAGGTCGAAATTCTCGGGTTGAAGGATGAGCGGCATCCGGTTGTGGATGTGAGCAGTATCCGCGTTGGCATCCGTCGTCAGGATTGCCATCGTTTCGATTTCGCTTCCGTCCGACCCGACCCAATGCTCCCACAGCCCGGCCATGGCCATGAGCGTGGGAAGGTTCTCGTGGGGCCGGATGAGATGGGGCTGCTTGGCTCCCGGCTGGCCCGTCCACTCGTAGTAGCCGTCGGCCGGAACGAGACAGCGGCGATGGCGTATCGCCCCCCTGAACGATGGTTTCTCGGTTACGGTCTCGACACGCGCGTTGAGAAGCGTGGTGAATTCAGCCGGGTTCTTGACCCACGGCGGAATGAGCCCCCAGCGGACCAGGGACATCTCCCGGTCACCCGAATGGTCGTTTCGGACAATCAGCACGGGCTGGGTCGGCGCGATGTTGTAGCGGGGTGGAAATTCGAGCCGGTTCGCCGTCCTGAAATAGGAGCGCACGGCTTCCGGCGGCGAAGTCAGGGTGTATCTGGAACACATACTATAAAGATAACACGCAGAGTCTCGCCGCGCGACCGCCGGGCTCTGTAACTAACCTGCATCAATACTGTGAATCGTGCTTCCGCTCGGTGACCCTGCACCAGTCGTGCGATAGGGTGCGCGACCGTATGGGCACTTGGGGGATTGAAAGAATGTCGGTGATCACTGGAACGATCCTGCTTGAAAGACCGACCGCACCCGACCCGTCGAAAATCGCAGCCGAGGTCGGAGCGACTTTGAAGCTTACGCCGCTAGCGTCGACGGACGGTCAGATCTTGACGGGTCCCTGCGGCCCGGTCACTGCCGAGACGGTCCACGGACCCAGTCCCCTGGCCACGGGACTCGCCAAGGCAGCCTGGTGGTGGCCGGAAGCCGGCCGGGCGGCCTCGGCACACGCAGCCCACCTCACTATAACTTGCCCCTGGACCGGACTCGGGGCGGTCGAGGCCCATGTCCGTCACACGGTTCTGGTGATGTCGGTTCTGGGTCAGGTTCCGGCGTTGGCGGTTGTCTGGGGCGGGGTACTGGTGTCGCCGGCCCATTTCCGCGCGATGTTCGAAGAGATGGTCGAGCACAGGCGGCTTCCGGTCCCGTTGTGGGTCAGAGTCGATCTGGCGCGCGATCCCGCGGGCCAGTCGGCTGCCTCGACCGATGGGTTGAGCCGCTTCGGCCTGATGGAGATCGAGATCGAGCGGTCGCCATTGGAGCCGGGCGAGCTCTACGAGTACACGCGCCGCCTGGCTGAGTACTTGATCACCAGTGGCCCCGTGGTTGGCGACGGGGACGCGGTCGGAAACAGCGAGGCCGACCGGGCCTTGGTCCGCCACGCGCCATCGGTGCGCCCCGGCCGCGGAACCGTCTATCAGTTGTCGTTCGATCGTGTTTGAGCCGGCCAGCCTAACCCCGGTTGGAGGTTAGCTCCGCGCCGTAAGAGCATGTTCCGGAAAAGTGGACGCCGGTTTTCCGTAAGAACATGCTCAAAATCAAAGACCTGAAGCATGTTCAGGAAAATCGGGCGCCGGTTTTTCCGTAAGAACGTGCGAAAAATCAAAGACCTGGAGCGCGGTCATGACGCCGCTCAAACTGAACGCGCTCTAGCTGTTCGGGCCGAGTGGGAAGGTGCGCTCGAACTTCGTCCCGTCGGTGTCGCGCGCATCGATTGTCACGTCGGCGGCTCCATTCCTGGCGATATCGAACTCGACGACTGGGTTCTCGTTGAGCCCGATCGAGCCATCCATCTCGAACACGACCTCCGAACCCTGCCGAACGGACAAACGCTCCACCATGCGCAGCGGCGTGTAGAGAAGGGTCTGCTGGTCGAGCACCATCCCGGTGTGGTTCGGGTGGGAAAGCTCGAGCTTCATTCGCGGATGCAGGCTCGTGGCATTGCCGTTGCCCGCGGCCACCTCGTCCAGCTTCATCTTGCCGAGGTTTCGGGCAATCTCATCGGGCGGGGCGGACGGCGGCGCGGCGCACGCGGCCTGACCACCGGCGAACTTGACGAGCTGCGACGTCATGTAGAGGCGGCCGTCACTCGCCTCGACAACGGCGCGGACGTCGGATTGCTGGTTCAGCCGGAATTTGATGCCGAGGGAGACGCGCTCCCGGCCAGGACCGATGCGGAAGCTGGCGACAACCGGCGACGGATTGTTGTCGACGATGAACGTCACGGCCCTAACGGTTCTGCCGTCCGTGAACCGGGCGTCGACATCGAACGGCACGGCGCGAACGTCGTCCGGCCGATACGGTGCCTTCATGGTCAGAATGCCTCGGCCATCGAGGATCGGCCGCGCGCCGAATATCTCTGGCTTGATGTCGTCGAATACCGAACCGGCCTCCGCGCCGGAGTGCGCAGCCATTGCGAGGACGGCTGCGGAAACGGCCACACACCAAGCTCTTCGCATCTTCGCAAACATGCGTATCTCCACCCCGACCGATGACGCCCATGGACGCCATTCCCTGCCGTTACGGTGATATATTGCACCGCGACTGTCAATTTGCACCGCAGCAGGAACGCGATATTTTCCGCCTTCGCAGCCATGAAACCTCACCGGGCGTTCGCCGGCCGCCAGCCTGCGGCCTGTGCTTCCGCCTCGCTGCAGAACCAGCGTGTGCCCTTCTCCGACCGCATGACGACCTTCCCGTACCACGGGCTCCAAGGCATGTGGTAGATGCGCCCCGAATGTGAAACGTTGCCTTTTATGGCGCATCCCTGTGGGGCACTCTCCGACGCGGAAGTCCAGCGAGTTTCCCGGTGGACCCACGGTGGTGTCGCATGTCCCTGCCAGACGCCGGCGCGTGAAGCCCGTGCCGCGGCTTCCTCTTTCACGTAGGTCGCCGAGTACTTCACGAACGCCCAGGCAAAGCCTTGGCGCACCATCTGGCCGTTGATGTCGATCGTGCCGGAATAACAGGTCGCAAGTGTCCGGCCATACTTGTCGAGCCCCTTCACGATGCAGCTGACGGCAGCGCCGCGCACGAGCACGCTCAGGAGGCGGGTTGCCTCGTCACCACACCTCCATCGTGTTCCGTCCGCCCTCTCGCAGTCCTGGCCGGCCTCCGGTGCATCGATCCCTTCGAGCCGGATCCTCGTTCCGCCGATGTCGATGGTGTCCCCATCGACGATCCGCGCCGGGCCTTCGACCCGCTCGCCCGATTGCCAGTTGGGCGGATGATCCCGCCCGGTGGCGGCGCCACGTGCCGCCTCGGCTGACCCCGACGATGGCGCGGACTGCACATCCGATGGCAACATAAAAACGACACCCGTCAGGAAGGCAGTCGCGAACGCGAACGAGCCCAAACGCAAAACCATGACGCAGCCTCTACAAGTACTCGCACTGAACATATTTTGTTCTCCAAATGAGTCGCAACCTGGACGGGAGAATGGTGATTTTTGCGCAATTGGTGGTTTATGCACCTCAGCCGCTGGGGCCGAAGATCGGCCGGCCCACTAGCCGTGGGTGGCAACGGGTGGAGCATGAGTCGGCGCGCCTCCGGGCGGCCGCAATTGCGCTATCCGCAGGAAAGTTCCGCGAGTGGACGGATCGTGATCGGTCGGCCGCACGAGCCGAGATCGGCGGGCGGTCAGTGCGATGCGGCCGGCGGTTGGGCGCCTTGGCTGGTTGAAGGCACTTCGGGCGGCTGGTCGAGTTCGCGGCTCGCGAACGTCGCGGTATACCCAAGTGCCGAAATTTCCCTCAAGGCCGCCAGGCGCTGGGCCGGATCGGCCAGATATTCGACCACGAACACCGGCTTGCCATCCGTTTTGGCCCGGCCGAGCAGTGCCACGGACGAATCAATATCGATCTGGCTGTTAGGTAGCCCGTCGCCCGTATTTCCGTAGAGCAGGTCTTCCTTGGCGATGCCGTCTATGACCTGGCGATAGCCGTCCATGGCGAGCAGTTCCTCGCCATTCTGGGGCACCACGAGGAAGCCCGCCTTGCGCCCCTTCGCATGCTGCGAGATCCGGGCGACGAATGCCGTCATATCCGCCTTGGCGGTCGGCCGGATGTCGAGCGGCGTGTCGTAGGCATCGACCCTGTCGAGGTAAACTCCGTCGAACCCGGCATCGATGATGAGGTCGATGTAGGGCTGCGGCGGTAGTCCGAAGAATCTCGCGGCCTTGTCGGCCAGCGATGTCGTCTCGGGCTTCGGGTCGACGATGATGCGCTGCCAGTCCGGCTCCCAGTACCGCACGCGGTAGTTTCCCTTCCAGGTCGGATTTTCGGGCCCGAGCCACCCTGGCGCCGATGCTTCCCAAGACGGCTTCCAGTAATGCCTGTAGTTTTCCGCCTCCCCGATCGACATATAGGCGAGCACGATGCGCCTTCTGCCGTCCGCCCGGATTTTCAATGCTGCGACGTCGGCCGGTCTCAACCCACGCCGCCCATCGCGCGCGAAATCGATAACCAGGAGGTCGATCCCGTCAGGAATGCTTCGAGCCCGAGCCCGCTGGAGCTGGTAGCCCCATGTTTTCGCCGCCGCGATCGAGAGACCGTCCCGCGCTGGCAGCGGCGCGACATGACCCGGATGCAGCACGATGCCGAGCACGGCGGCCATTGCTGCAAGGCACGTCAATAAGAGGTGTGATGCCAGCGCCATCATATCGAACGGTCTTCGTACTCTTGAGGTCTCGTCTGGTTATGGGATCCATATTGCGATGGACCCCGGTAGTCGTAACGGGGTCGGGCGCCGGCATCCGTTGCCCCCGAGCGGCATGTCGCACCGGCCGGAGATATTCTGATCCGATTCGCAGCCAATGCTCGTGATGTCGGAATGAGGCGCGCTGGTCCGGCCTCCTTGCGCCCTCCGGAAGAGGTCAGAAGCCAAAGCACGATAAGCACGAATGGGACACTGCGATGACAATGGTTACGGAACCGCCTGAAGCCGCTGCTGAAAAGCCCTTTCCACGCAGAGACATCGACCCGGCATCGGCTGCCTGCGGATTTCTGGCCCGTGATGGCGCGGTAGCCCTCGTCACCGTCATCGACACCTGGGGCTCGGCGCCGGTTCCAGTTGGCGGTCAGATGGTGGTCGCGGTCGACGGTCGCTTCGCCGGATCGGTGTCGGGCGGATGCATCGAGAGCGACATTATCGTCGCCGCGGAGAAATCCCTTGCCGAAAAGCACATGCGCGTCCTGTCCTTCGGCGTCGCCGACGAGACGGCTTGGCGCGCGGGTCTACCGTGCGGCGGCAATATCAAGGTGCTGATCGAACCACTTTCGAAGTCGCCCGATCTGGAGGTCATGGAGCGCCTGCGGGACGCCGCCCTCACGCGAGAAGCACTTGTTGTCGCCACGGATCTCTCGACGGGGGAGCGTAGGGTGTTGACGCGCGCCGAACTCAGTCGGGAGATCGCGGCTTCAGGACTTCCCTATGACATCGCGTGGCGGCTCGAGGGGGGCGACAGCCGCTTGGCGACGCTGGCTCCGCGCCCAGGACACACTGAGGACCGCCAAGTATTCTACAAGACGTATGCGCCGCCAGCGCGGCTGGTGATTGTGGGCGCCACCCATATTGCCCAGATACTTGTGGAGTTGGCACGGGTGGCCGGCTACGGAACGATCGTGGTCGACCCGCGCGAAACCTACGCTGCCCCCGACCGCTTCAGCGGAATAGAAATCGTCGCGGACGGACCCGCGGAGGCCTTTGCGAGCATCGGCATCGATGAATTCACAGCCGTCGTCGCCCTCGCCCACGTCATCCACATCGACGATGAGGCGTTGAAGGCGGCCATGCGGTCGAATGCGCGCTACATTGGCGTCCTCGGCTCACGCAAGAACCGCGACCGGCGTCGCGAGCGCCTGCTCGCCGAGGGCTTCAGCCCATCGGACATCGACCGCATCCGCTCGCCCATCGGCCTCGACATCGGCGCACTGACTCCCGCGGAGATAGCCGTGGCGATCCTGGCCGAGGTGATCGAGACCGTAAGAGGCAAGCGCCGGTCATGACGCAGCCGGAGACCCTGGTAGGCGGCTCCTCTCAGCAACAGCGTCGGCAGCCGGCAAGGGTCGCTGTCATCGCTCTGGCTGCGGGAGCATCGCGCCGGTTCGGCCATGCCGACAAGCTGCTGGCTCCGGTCGAGGGCGTGCCGCTCGCGGTGAGAATCCTTCGGGAAATTTCCGGAGTGTCTGTCGAGGGAGTAACGATGGAGTTGTTCGCCGTCGTTCCGGATCTCTGTGGGGGGGTCGCGCAGGCACTGCGTTCGCACACCCCGTCTATCGCCCTCGTACCCAATCCACGCCATGCGGAAGGGATGGGAACATCCCTCGCCGCCGGTATCGTCGCGCTCGAAGCGAAGTCTCATCCGTTCGTGGGCGCGATCATCACGCCGTGTGACCTTCCCGGGCTGACGGGCGGCCGCATTGGGCAGATGGTGGCCGCGTTTCTCGGAGCCGGGTGTGACAGGGTCGTGCACCTCGCAACCGCTGACGGCACACCTGTCAGCCCGATGGTCTGGCCAAGGTGCTATTTCCCGCGTCTATCCGCCCTCGGTGGCGACCAAGGCGCCCGCCGCCTTGTTGCCGGTGCGTCCACAATTGCGCTTCCCGCTTCGGCCGAAGAGCTCGCCGACATCGATACGGCCGAGGACCTCGCCCGCTACGAGCGGGCGGCAGCCGTAAAGTCCGGAAATGGCGACACTTCCGGTCCTGATGTTGCTTGAGACGCCGTGCACGGACCGCGACCGGTGCAAAACGGCGATGCGAAGTGGCGGACATGCCGCGATATGACATAAACGGGTTCTACGCTGCCCCTGCGCCGGCACTATTTTGGGATCCGGCCGGGCCGCATGCTCTGAGACCCCCGATGACCGATAAGCCTCCGTATCCAACACCACCCCCATTGCCGCCGAGACCGGGTACTGACCGGTTCGATGATGTGAGGCCGGGCGAAGAAGGAGGAGCCACCCGTCCGTCGCCGCCACAGGCCCCTCGACATGCGCCCCCCCAGACGGTGCCCCCGTCGCCGCCCACCGCCGGGCGGCCGGCGATGCGTCTGGAAGCCATTCCGCCCGGCAGCCGTCAGCCGGCCTTCCATCAGCAGGGCCAGCGCCACCCTGGCCACCTCTATCCGCAGCCACCACTGCAACATCCGCGAACAGCCATGCCGCCGATACCCCCGCGGCGTGCGCCGCCTGCCGCCCGGCGCCGGTGGTCGTGGCTCGCCAGGATCGCCGTCGTTATGGCCGGCCTTCTCGTTCTGGCGGGCGGCGCCATCGCCGTCCTGGTGTTGGCTCCGCCAGTCGAGCTCCTGAAGAACCGGGCGATCGCCGAAATGAAGGCAAAGACCGGCCGCAATCTCACGATTGGCGGTCCGGTATCCTTCACGGTTTATCCGTCTCTGACGCTGAGGCTCGAGGACGTTTCGCTCTCCGGCCCGCCTGGCATGGGGGATGAGCCATTCGCCGTGGTGTCGTCCGCCGAGGCACGCGTGAAACTGCTCCCGCTCCTCCGAAGACAGATCAGGCTCGATCAGTTGATCCTGCGCGAGCCGGTGTTCGATCTGCGCGTCGACAAGTCGGGCCGTCGAAACTGGGATTTCACGCCGCCCCACCGCACCGCTGCACTGCCCCCGGTCCGCTATGCCCAGGTCGCTCCGGCGCCCTCGTCGACGGGGCTTCCTGACGCGGCTCGCGATTTCCTCGACAATGCGTCAAATCCCGACAACCCCTCGCCGCAGACCAAATTGAGGATCGCCGCCCTCGAAGAGCTGACGCTGAGCGACGTCAGGATCGAGCGCGGCTCGGTCCAGTATACGGACGAGCGCACCGGCGACAGCGAGCGCGTGTCGGCCGTCGAAGCCGTCGTCACGGTTCCTGCGCTCCAAGGCCAGGCCGAGGCGACGGGTAGTGCGACCTGGTCGGGCCAGCCAGTCGGATTCGAGGTCAAACTCGCATCTCCGCGCGCACTGATCGAGGACCGCCCCGTCAGGCTGCGCGTTGCGCTGAAGGCCGCCGCGATCGATGCCCGGTACGAGGGGGCGCTCCTCGTTCGCAATGGGGTGGAACTTGACGGAGAGTTGAGTGCCAAGGGGCCGTCCTTGCGCAATCTCGCGCGCTGGCTCGGCACCGAGTTGCCGCCCGCCGACGGTTTTGGCCCCCACAGTCTGGAGGGCAAGCTCAAGGTCACCAGCCGCGGTTATCATCTGAGCGACGCGGCGCTGAGCCTCGACGGCGCTACGGCGGCCGGGACGCTGGCCCTCGACGTATCAGCGCCGAAGCCGAAAGTAACCGCCAACCTGAAGCTGAGCCTTCTCGACCTTAATCGCTACACTCTCGCCGCTGCAACGTCCGCCACAGCAAGCCAGAAGCTCGCGCCAGAGACAGTTCGGCCCGCGCCTGGACAACCTGTCCCGGCCGCAAAATCGATCGAGGACCTCATCAACCAGGAGATCGATCGCAAGAGCGGCCCGAAGGTGAAGGGCTATACGGCACGCGAGGGCTGGAGCAGCGAGCCGCTCCGTCTCGATGTACTCGGCGTCGCCGATGCCGACGTGCGTCTGTCCGTGGGCGGGATACACTGGCGGGACATCAAGATCGGCCAGTCGATCGTGACGGCGGCGCTGAAATCGAAGGTGCTGCGCGTCAACCTCGACGACATGCAGCTGTACGGCGGCAAGGGCCGTGGCGTCGTCACCATCGACGCCAATTCGCAGATGCCGGTGTATGGCGCCAATGTTTCTGCTGAAGGCGTCGCCGGGCAGCCTCTGTTGAAGGACGCCGTTGGATTCGGTCTCGTCTCCGGTACGGCAAAGGTGCAGCTCGCGGTCGGCGCCCAAGGCTCGAGCGAGCTGCAACTCGTCGAGAGCATGAACGGCAAGGCCGAGGTGCAGATCGCGGATGGCGCGGTCCAGGGCATGAACATCGCCGGCGCGCTGCGGGCCCTGAAGGGCGGGCAGCTCCAGGCGTTGAACAAGGCGCCGACCGAGAAGACCGATTTCAGCGAGCTTCAGGCGACGTTCGCAATCAAGAACGGCGTGGCCAACAACCAGGATCTGCGCATGTTCGGCCCGCTTCTCAGAGTCGGCGGCGCTGGCCAGATCGTGCTGCCCTCCCGCAGCATCGATTACACGCTGAGGCCGAGGCTGGTCGCAAGCATCGAGGGCCAGGGTGCCGCCGACAAGGGTGCGGCCGACAAGCTCACCGGGATCGAGGTCCCGCTGCGCATCGTCGGACCACTGTCCGACCCCGACATCAAGCCAGACGTCGACGGCCTGCTGAAGGACCCGGCGAAGGCCGTCGAGACCGTCAAGGAGATCGGCAAGCAGTTGAAGGGAAGCGAGCTGTTCAAGTCGCTTCTGGGACGCGGCAAGACAGCCCCGCCGGCTGAGGGCGGCGAATCGGCGCCACCGCCAAACCCGAAAGCCGAGGTCAAAAAACTGCTCGATGGTGTGCTCGGCCGCTGACAGGGCATGTACGTTTCGACGCAGGTTCGCGCGCATCGCCGCCCCATGAAACGGCCCCTTGGAAGTACATCTTTAACGTTCGGTGACGGCAGGAAAAAATTTCGCAGGGCGAAGGGGAAATAAGTTCTTGCGTAGGGGGGGTGTTGGTCTCATATAGGCCCCCTCCGCACGTCCACCTGCCCTGATAGGTCGAGGGAAACCGAAAGCCACCAAAAGGTAAGGAGCGGGCGGGTTGAATCTATCTGCTGGTTGGGGAGGGTCATATGGCCTTTAATGACACCCTCTTCCAATTGGGGATGGACTTGACTCGTTCAAGCACCGCCCAAACGGAAGAACTTGGTGAAATCGCGCTCCTCGGAGCGCACTCGGACGGAATCGCGAAAGTCAGAGCATCGGTGAAGTCGGCAACTGGCCTCGAGGCCGGTTCGATCGTCGTCGAGACGCTGGAACCCGCGACACCTGTCGTCGGCACGCATGTGACGATCGACATCCACGGCGACGTGATGCTTCATGATTTCAAGACCGCCGTTGAGACGCTGACGCGTCTCGTCGACGATGCGGGCGCGAATCTGCAGCACCTTCACGTGCATCCGGTTGCAGAGGGCGGGGCCGTATCCGGCGTCGCCGTGCTGTCGAATGGGCATATCGCCTTCCATAGCCGGCCGTCGGCCAGCTATGCGGCGCTCGATGTCTCTACGTTCGGTGGCTCTGCTCCGCACATCTGGACGCTGGCTGCGAAGGCAGCGTTTGCGGACTGCCGGATTTCGGTCCGTGTCCACCAACGTGGCGAGCATGTTGCAGTAGGTTCGAAGGCTCCGCTTTCGGCCGTTCTGCCGTCGCGCCGCGGCACGGCTTCGGTGAAGCATATGAGGGCAAAGGCGGCTTGACGCCATTTCCCTTTTGATCAGCACAGCGCCCTGGCCGGAAGGCCGGGGCGTTTTGTTATGTGCCTGGTCTGGCCTTTCGCAATCCCGAAGGCCGAAGGCGAGATGGCGCCCCGCATGTGCCCGGCCAGCCGGCATACGAAAAAGGCCCGGAGCGGTGCTCCGGGCCTTCGCATCCGCGCAAATGGCGGTCGCTTACTTCTTCTGTGCGGCGGCCGGGGCAGCCGGCGCAGCAGCCGCCGGAGCGGGAGCTGCACCGTTGGCGGGCGGCGGCGGAAGGTTCTTGAGCTGCTCGGCCTTGAACTTCTCGTAGCGCTCCTGCTGAAGCTCACGAATGCGCTTCATCAGGTCCTGGCGGGCTTCGAAGTACTTCTGGTTGTCGACCGGCGTGCCGGTGAAAGCGGCATCGAAGCCTTCGAGCGGAACCGGGAAGCCAATCGGCTGGGCGCCGGCGTTGAGCGCGAGAACCATGAGGCCACCACCCGACTTCATGCTCGAGATGAGATCGGGCGTAGCTTCGATTTCAGCCGTGCAGCCCGCCGGGTGACACAGCGAGAACTTGAGGTCCACTGGCTTCAGCTTCGACTCGTCGATCTTCTCGTTCTTGGCAGCCTTGTCCCACATCTCCTTCGTGTAGACGGCGGCCTTGAGACCCGGCGGCAGAGCCATGCCGAGCGGCACCATGATCATGAATTGCTTCTTGTCATTGCCTTCGACTTCGCGGATCGCGGCCGAAACGATCACCATGCCGCTGTTGCCGTCGAGGCGCTCATGGTGCGTGAGGCAGATGTTCTTCTCGGTCTTCGTTTCCTTGCCGTCCTTGTCCTTCGAGACGCTGGCGGCCTTCTCACATAGCTTCACCCAGGCGCTCTGCTTGCCGGCCTGAGCCGAAGCAGCCGGAGCGGCGGCGGGAGCAGCAGCCGGTGCGGCCGGCTTGGCAGCCGGTGCAGCCTTCTTGTCCTGCGCCATAGCCGAGCCGGCGAGGCCTGCAACGAGCACCGCGGCCATCACGGCGCGATGCGAAACAGAATAAGTCATCGTTTCGTCCACCTTCTGATAAGAGCCCTGGGTCCTGTCGCGGGCAACTCCGTCCAAGGAGCATCCCGTTGGTCGATGGCGCCCGTGAGCTCAGCCCCTCACAATGAGAAAGACCGCACCCGATCTGATTTCGTCAGCTGGGCGGCACACCGGCGACGTTCATCGCTTCGGTGGTGTGCGCGCGAGAACCCAAAAAAGAGAGCCCGCCAGCAGGTCCTCGCGAGCGTCGTCCACCTGCTCGCGAACCGGTTGTTGAGGCTCTGAATAAGGCAATCCCAAGGCCGCGATCGACGCACCGCCACGGCCGTGCCCAGGTAAGTTGGTCATCGTTGCAATCGAGCCACGTAAACTCTGCTACCAGCTGTTCACCGCGTACTTTGAAGAGCGCTGATGATGATGGACCGAACTGACCGCAACGTCCTGCCTCCGCGGAGAGCCGCGCCGCCGGCATGGCTTGCGCTCTATGCCGCAGGGATAATCGCCACGCTTCTGGTCGCCCCGTCGCGAACCAGTGCGGAGCAGGTGTCACCGCCAAGCGCGCCTGCCGCGACCGCCCTGGCTTCACAAACGCTCCCCAGACACGCCATCGCGATGCATGGGGTCCCGAAATTGAATCCCGGGTTTCGCCATTTCGAGGCCGTCAATCCCGACGCCCCTAAGGGTGGCCGGTTGACCCAGGGAGTGCTGGGCACGTTCGACAGTCTGAACCCCTACATCATCAAGGGCGTGCCCGCCGCTGGCGTCCGCGATCTCGTTACCGAGAGCCTGATGACCCGGAGCCTCGACGAGCCCTTCACGCTCTATGGCCTGCTCGCCGAAAGCATCGAGGTCCCCGAGGACCGCAGCGAGGCCACCTTCAACATCGATCCGCGAGCCCACTTTTCTGACGGCACCCCAGTTACCGCCGACGACGTATTGTTCTCGTTCGAGGTGCTGAAGGAGAAGGGCCGCCCCAACCACAGGTCCTACTTCAGGAAGGTCCTGCGCACCGAGCGCCTCTCCGATCTGAAGGTACGGTTCGTGTTCGACGGCGGCTCCGACCGCGAGCTTCCCCTGATCCTCGGCCTGATGCCGGTGATGTCGAGCAGGGTACTGACGCCCGAGACCTTCGACCAGACGCGCCTCGACACGTTTATCGGCTCCGGCCCGTATACGATCTCGCGCGTCGACGCCGGCCGCCAGATCGCATTCCAGCGCGATTCCAACTGGTGGGGCCGAGATCTCCCGGTCAACCGGGGCAGGTTCAATTTCGACGAGGTGCGCTTCGAGTACTTCCGCGATGGCACGACGATGTTCGAGGCCTTCCGCTCGGGGGCCCTGGATGTCCGCTTCGAGGACGACCCGAGCCAGTGGTCGCAAGGTTACGACTTTCCCGCAGTGCGTGACGGTCTCATCTTGAAATCGGAAATGACACCCCACCAGCCCGCCGGCATGACAGCGCTCGCGTTCAATACGCGCCGGCCGCAGTTTTCCGACATCGCCGTGCGCCGTGCCCTGATCGAGCTGTTCGATTTCGAGTTCGCCAACCGGACCCTCTTCAATGGGCTCTACAGCCGTACCCGAAGCTTCTTCGAGCGCTCGGTGTTGTCGTCGGCCGCCCGTCCTGCCGACGAGACGGAGAGCCGCCTCCTGGCGCCGTTCCAAGCAGCCGTGACGCCGGAGATCATGGATGGTTCGGCAAAGCTGCCGGCCACCGACGGTTCGGGCCGAAACCGCGCCCTCCAGGGTAAGGCTCTGGCCATGCTGGCCGCGGCCGGCTGGAAGCCCAACGCGAGCGGTCGCATGGTTCACACGGCCACCGGCCGTCCGCTCACTTTTGAGGTGATGACCAACACCGTCGCAGTTCAGCGGCTGCTGTCGAACTTCCGGTCCGACCTCGAAAGACTTGGCATCGCAATGACGATCAGACAGGTCGACGGTACGCAATATCAGGCCCGGTTGCGGACCTACGACTACGATATGATCCTGGCGACGTGGCCGTCCTCACTCTCCCCCGGTAACGAGCAGACGTTCCGCTGGTCCGGTCGCGTGGCTAATCAAGAGGGAAGCTTCAACTTTGCCGGCGTCGACGATCCCGCCGTCGACGCGATGATAGAAGCCATGTTGTCGGCCGCCACCGAGGAGGAGTTCCGTTCCGCCGTCCGTGCACTCGATCGTGTCCTGAGATCGGGCGCCTATGTCGTTCCACTCTACCATGCCCCCCGGCACTGGATCGCCCACCGCCGGCAGTTGAAGATGCCGGCTCTCGTACCGGTCGCGGGGCTGACGACCGACACGTGGTGGTACGAGGCACAATAAAGTTTCCCTGCGCTGGTGCGCGAAGTAATCCCCGGGGCAATCCTTTCGAAACAACCTCAGTGGTAGGCTTCTTGCAGTGTCCCATGCCCCGTCGGGAATGGGGCACATCCGTCGATGCCTCGCAACTGCGAGATGCGGCGGCCGGAGGATCGGCAATGATTTTGTTGAGTTTCCTCGTCTGGATTTTTGGGCTCGTCGCTACGGCGTACCTTCTGCTCGCGCTCGCAATAGTACTGCTGCAACGCAAACTGATTTATCGCCCCGACGTGCGTCGCACCACGCCGGAGGCCAGCGGCTTTGCCGGCGTCGACGAATGGACGATCGATACGCCTGACGGCGCTTCGCTCGTTGCCTGGTACGCGCACCCCGAGCCGGGCCGCCCCACCGTACTGTACTTCCATGGCAACGCCGGCTGGATCGAGCTGCGCAATGATCGGCTCGCGGAACTGAAGTCACGTGGCTTCGGTGTCCTGATGCCATGCTATCGAGGATATGGCGGCTCGACCGGTAGGCCGTCGGAATCAGCCAACATTGCCGATGCCAAGATCGTCTTCGGCTGCCTGCTCGCCCGCGGTTGTCGACCGAGCAACATCATCATTTTTGGCGAGAGCCTGGGCACCGGCATCGCCGTCCAGCTGGCCGCCTCGAGGCCGTGCGCGGGAGTGGTTCTCGACAGCCCCTATACGTCGATGATCGACATCGCGCGGCTTCGCTATCCCTGGTTGCCGGTGTCCTGGCTGCTCCAAGATCGCTATGAGACGCTGACGCACCTGCCGGGCGTTCGCGCGCCGACGCTCGTCATCCACGGCGGGGCGGACAAGTTGGTGCCGGTGTCAATGGGCCGAGCGGTCCACCGTGCCGCGGCCGAGCCGAAGGCGCTGGCGGTCTTTGCGCATGCCGGCCACCTGAACCACCTGGCGGCGGGCTCCTTCAGCCTGGTCTCGGCCTGGATAGACACTCTGCCGGCCACACCGCGTGCAAGCGAGCCGCGGCCCTTGGCCAAGGCGGTGCCAGCGCTGGCGCGAACAGCAACAAGGCCCGAGGCGGTGCCCCAGGCCTATGTCGTCTCGAAGGTTTAAACCGAAATTGGCTTGAGGCTACTCAGCGAGCGCCAAAGCCGCCACCGCCGGCACCCGGACCGCGCCCACCGGCACCACCAGCACCCGGACCGCGTCCGCCAGGTCCGCCGGGGCCACCACGGCCACCGGGGCCGCCACGCGCTACGACGGGCTTGTTCGGCAGTAGACCTTCACGCTGCATCTTCTTGCGGGCAAGCTTGCGGGCCCGGCGAACCGCCTCGGCCTTCTCACGCACGCGCTTTTCGGACGGCTTCTCGAAATAGTTGCGGAGCTTCATCTCGCGGAAGATGCCTTCACGCTGCATCTTCTTCTTGAGCGCCTTCAGGGCCTGATCGACATTGTTATCGCGGACGAGAACCTGCACCGGTGATCCTTTTCGAGATTTGTCTGCCTTACACGGCTAAAAACGATAAGCCCGGCCCCGCGTCAACCACGGCACCGAGCAATTTGGAGATTGGGTAACAGAACGCGCACGAGTTGTCCACGGGGCGTTTGTTCCGCCCATGATCGTCCCGTCAACGCGATGCTCCATGGCGACTGGCGCGGGTCCGGGGCAATCAGGCATTTCGCGGAGAAATCCGGGTCACATGGCCCATTTTCCGGCCGGCACGGGCCTCGTTTTTACCGTAGAGGTGCACGCACGCGCCCGGCTCGGCCGCAATTTTCGGCCAGGAATTCTGGTCTTTGCCGATGAGATTGGTCATGACCGCGTCGCTGTGGCGTGCCGTTGTCCCGAGCGGCCAACCGGCAACGGCCCGGATGTGGTTCTCAAACTGGCTCGTAGCGCAAGCGTCGATCGTCCAATGCCCAGAATTATGCACCCGGGGCGCGATCTCGTTAACATAGAGCACTTCGCGCCGGGACAGTTCGAGAACGAAGAACTCGACCCCGATAACGCCCACGTAGTCGAGTGCGTCCGCGATGGCGCGGGTCACCTGCACCGCCTCCCGCTCGGACTGGGCGGTCAGGCGCGCCGGCACGGTCGAAGTATGGAGAATGTGGTCCCGGTGCTCGTTGCGGACCAAGTCGTAGGCGGTGAACTCGCCGCCAATACCCCGGACGCCGATAACGGACGCCTCGGCCTGGAACGATACGAACCGCTCGAGAATTGCCGGACGTGCGCCGATCGCGGCCCAGGCATCAGCGGCTTCGCTCGCGTGTCCGAGTTTGGCCTGGCCCTTGCCGTCATAGCCGAACCGGCGTGTCTTCAGCACCGCCATGCCACCCATGGCGTCGATGCGAGCAGCGAGGTCGGCAGCGCTGTCGATCTGCGCGTAGTCGGCCGTCATCGCGCCGAGCTCGCGCGCAAGCTTCTTTTCCGCCAGCCGGTCTTGCGTCACGCCGAGCGCCTTGGCTCCGGGTCGAACCGGAACGAGATCCGACAGGAACGACACCGTCTCGACCGGAATGTTCTCGAACTCGAAAGTCGCGACCGAGACGCTGGCCGCGAAAGCCCTGAGTGCGGCCTCGTCGTCGTATGCGGCGATCGTGTGCGCGCTCGCGACGTCGAAAGCGGGCCCCGGCGCGTCGGCGTAGATGTGACAGCGCAACCCAAGACGGGCGGCTGCCAGCGCCAGCATGCGGCCGAGCTGCCCGCTTCCGATGATGCCGATCGTTGATCCGGGTGCAACCGTGGCCATGTCTCAGCCGCCGTCGGTCTTCGGTTGTTCGGCGATGGAGTTGGTTTTGGCCGCACGCCACCGGTCGAGCCGCTCTGCAAGCGTGGCGTCGGTGAGGCCGAGAATGCTGGCGGCCAGTAGTCCGGCGTTGGTCGCCCCAGCCCGTCCGATGGCGAGTGTGCCAACCGGAACGCCGGCCGGCATCTGGACGATGGAATAGAGGCTGTCGAGGCCGGAGAGCGCCTGCGTATGCACCGGCACGCCGAGCACGGGCAGGGTCGTCAGCGACGCCGTCATGCCCGGCAGATGCGCTGCTCCGCCGGCCCCGGCGATGATCACCTTGAGACCGCGGGTTCTCGCCGACTTGGCATATTCATAGAGCCTGTCGGGCGTGCGATGGGCAGAGACAATTCGAGTTTCGAAGATCACGCCGAGCTCGGTGAGCACGTCGGCGGCGTGATGCATCGTGGTCCAGTCGGATTGACTGCCCATTATGATGCCGACCGCGGCGCGTCCCTCGCTCATCTTTTACCGGCGTTCTCGTTTGACCGGCCGAAACTGGGGCGCCGGTGATTTTGGAAAGCGGCGGGTTACTAAAGCCCGGTGGGCGTTGCAAGGCGAATTTTCGCGCGCGTCACCCGTTGGAGCAGGCGCGGCGGGTTCAGCCTGCCTGCTTTCCGGCCGCAATGTCGATCAAGCCGATCACCGTGGTTAACGTATCGGCCTCGGGCGCCGGTTTGTCCCACCGAATGCGATGGATGCGGGGAAACCGCATGGCGACGCCGGATTTGTGCCTGGCCGAACGGTGCACGGCATCGAACGCGATCTCCAGAACGAGACCCGGCGCCACCGCCAGCACCGGCCCGAAACGGTCCGTCGTGTTCTCACGGATCCACCGGTCCAGTAATTTGAGCTCGGCATCCGTGAAGCCGGAATAGGCCTTTCCGACCGGCACGAGTTCGCGCGGCTGAGCTGGATCGGCAGCTGGCCTCCAGACGCCGAACGTATAGTCGGAGTAGAGCGACGATCGCTTCCCGGACCCGCGCTGCGCATACATCAGTACGCAGTCGATCGTCAGCGCCGCCCGCTTCCATTTCCACCACTGGCCTTTTACCCGGCCCGCGAGATAAGGACCGTCGAGGCGCTTCAGCATCAGGCCCTCGATCGCGCTCGCGCGAGCGGCCGCCCAGATCGCGTCGAGTTCTTCTCGGGATCGGAATTCGACGAGCTCCGACAGGTCGGTCGCGGGCGGTAGCTCCCTGCCATGCCAGTCCTCGAGCCGCTTCCGGCGGTCGTGGAACGGCAGCCCCCGCAGATCCGCCCCTCCCTCGATCAGCAGATCGTAGAGCCGCACATGGGCCGGAAATTCACGAAGCATCCGCGCCGAGACGACCTTGCGATTAAGCCTTTGCTGGAGGTCGTTGAAGGGGGCGATGACGCCATTCCGCACCACGAGCAGCTCGCCATCGGCCACGGCGTTGCGACCGAGAAACGCCGAGCACACCTCCGGGAAGGCCGCGGACACATCGTCGCCTGCCCGGGAGAAGAGGCGCACGTCGTCATCGCGCGCCGACACCTGCACACGGATGCCATCCCACTTCCACTCTGCCGCAAAGTCGGATGGATTGAACCCCGCCCAGTCCGCCTCCTCGATCGGGTGAGCGAGCATCACCGGCCGGAACACGGCCTTGGTGCCGGGGTCAGGGCGATCCGCCCGCCCCTCGAGCCACGCGAAGAGCTCCAGGTAGGGCGGCTCGAGCGCATGCCAGATCTCCTCGATCTCCGCGACGTCGCGGTTTGCCCATTCGGCAAGCGCCACCTTGGCGAGGCGCGCCGAGACACCGGCCCTGGGGGCCCCGCCGATAAGCTTCAGAAAGGCCCATCGCCCGCGGGAGTCGAGCCGATCGAGATGCTCCGCGATCAACCGCGCATGGTGGCCTCTCGGGCTGTCGTTGAGCGCCGCGACGATCTCTCCCAGCCGCGGCGACGCGTGCTCGTCGCCATCGGGCCACAGCAAGGCAATGGTCTCGGCGGTATCCCCGATGTAGTCGCGCGACAGCTTGTAGAGCACCGGATCGGAGCGTTCCGACATCAGATCGAGAAGCGTGCGCCGCCATGCTATTTTGAGAGGTAAACCGTCCGTGAGGCATGCCAGTGCCATGCCGCGATCGGGATCGAGGGCGGTTCCAAAATAATCCGCCAGTAAGGCGATCTTCCGATTCCGGGCAGGCGTCGTGACGAGCCGGTCGAGGAGTGGCGCAAACAGGTCCATGGCCCATATTTCGTGCGGGCCGGCGCACCTCGCAAGTGCGGCGGCGAGGCGTCGCTTTGCTCTGACGCAAATGACCGGGGCAAAAAAGTTGGTATGATGACAAATTAGATGTCCGAGGGGCTGCCGCCTGCAGAACCATCGATCCTACCTCCACGAGGCTTTGACATGCGTATTGCGTTCCTGGCCGACATCCACTCGAACCTCGAGGCGCTGAACGCCTGCCTGGCAAACGCACGCGAACGCGCCATCGATCGCTATGTCTTCCTGGGCGATATCGTCGGTTATGGTGCCGATCCGTCCGCATGCGTTGATATCGTCGGCGAGGCCTGCGCCAACGGGGCCAAGGCTGTGATCGGAAACCACGACGAGGCGGTCATAAAGTCGTCGTTCAAACTCAATGAGGCGGCCGCGACCGCCGTGACATGGACTGCGAGTGTGCTGTCCCCGGAACAGCGGTCGTTTCTAGCCAACCTGCCGCTGTCGATCTCCGACGGGGATCGCCTCTACGTCCACGCTTCGGCCCATGCGGCGGCGTCTTACCCCTATGTCACGAGCCTTTCCGACGCCGGCGAGTGTCTGACGGCGACGCCCGCCCGCCTCACCCTCTGCGGTCACGTGCATGCCCCTGCCCTCTACAATATTTCGCTCACAGCGAAGGTCATGGGGTTCATTCCGAATTCCGAGGCGCCGATTCCGCTGACAGCCATGCGTCGCTGGCTCGCTGTCTCAGGAGCGGTCGGCCAACCGCGAGACGGAAATCCCGCCGCCGCATACACGACCCTGGATACGACGACCAACGAGATCACGTTCGTTCGCGTCCCCTATGACGTCGATCGCGCCGCCGCGAAGATTCGCGCCGCGGGGCTGCCGGAAAGGCTTTGGAAGAGATTGAGCGAGGGGCGATAGGCGATGGCCACGACGAGATTGGAAGCGGGGTCGGTGATCGATGGCTTTACCATCGGCAAACGGGCCCACCAGGGCGGCATGGCTTTGTTCTACGAGGTGACGCACAAAGATCACCCGGCCCCGCTGCTGATGAAGGTGCCGATCCTTTCGGAGGGCGAGGACCCGGCCACGATCGTCGGCTTCGAGATGGAGCAGATGATCATGCCGCGTCTATCCGGACCGCATGTCCCGCACGTTATCGCCGTCGGAAGCTTCGCGACCCAACCCTACATCGTGATGGAGCGGGTCGAGGGGCGCACGCTTTACAAGCGCCTCGACGAGCTTCCGCTGCCCGCCGCCGAGGTCGCCTCAATCGGTATCAAGGTCGCCACGGCATTGCACTCCCTGCACAGCCAGCACGTGATCCATCTCGACATCAAGCCATCGAACATCATTATTGCGGAGCCGGATCAACGCGCCGTTCTGATCGACTACGGACTATCCCGGCACGACCAGTTTCCCGATCTCATGGCCGAGGAGTTCCGTTTGCCATACGGCACGGCGCCTTACATGGCGCCCGAGCAGGTCTACGGGATCCGATCCGACCCGCGCAGCGATATCTTCGCGCTCGGCGTGCTGATGTATTTCTTCGCGACGGGCCAGCGGCCATTCGGCGATCCGCAGTCGCTGAAGGGGTTGAAAAAGCGCGTTTGGCTGGACCCCACGCCGCCCCGCAAGCTCCGGCCGGAAATTCCCCCCTGGCTACAGGAGATCATACTGCGGTGTTTGTCTCCCGATCCTGAGGCGCGCCACCCGACGGCTGCCCAGTTGGCCTTCGATCTCGGACATCCCGAGCAGGTGTTGCTGACGCCCCGCGCCAGCAAGATTGCCCGCGATCCCTGGACGGCCGTGATCAAGCGCCGGTTCCATCCGGATGCCTTTCGTCCAGTCCTCCAACGGGAGAAGCAACTTGCTTCGCGCATATCGTCTGCCCCCATCGTTGCGGTCGCGGTTGATTTGGCCGAGGGCGACCCTGAGCTCAACGAGGCGCTGCGCATGACGGTTCGGCGCATCCTCAAAACCGTGCCCGACGCGCGCCTCGCCTGCATCAATGTGATGAAGCTGAACCTGATCGCCATGGATCTTTCGCTGGACGCGGAGGGGCATAGCATTCACGTCCAGCGGATCGTGAAACTCAAGGACTGGGCTCGCCCGCTCGAGCTTCCCCCCGAACGCATCAGCTTCCACGTGCTCGAGGCGGTCGATCCGGCGGCGTCGCTTCTCGAGTATGTCAACGTCAACCACGTCGATCACGTCGTGCTCGGCGCACGCACGAAATCGCTCCTACGCAACATTCTCGGCAGCGTTTCGAGCGAAATCGTGCAGAAGGCGCCCTGCACAGTTACGGTTGTTCGCAAGCCGCGCCATCGTCTGGACGAGGAGGCGAGCGCCGCGGCCTGAAGCGGCGCATGAACCCTAGTTGGCGGCGGCTTCGATCTCGGCTCTGAGCGCGGCGCCGCGCGTCGAAGGGCTGGCGGCGACGATGGTGGCCGCCCGTGCTGCAATCCTGGCGGCTCGGTCGAGAACTTCAGGCACCGTCCCCGAACCGGTTCCGGCAGCAGGGGCGGGGAGCATGATGACCGTGTCGGGTTTCGCCGCCTGAGAGCCATCGGCCTTCGTCTCGGGGGCGGGCTGCGCCTTGGACGTCGAGGCTGCTGATTTTTCGGGTGGCGCTTCCGGCGGGCGCGGCGCGAGGACGATAAGCGTGTCGCGAAACCGCTCCGACGCGGCCTTGAGCAGCCCGGCCGTCTGGGCGTCGTCTGGCAGATGGACGACGATCACCGCTGCCTTCGCCTGTGCGGCCATCTGAATTGCGGGCGCCGCGAGCCCGACCCCGTCGACCTTGAACACGGCGAGCCGGCTCTGGGGCGCCGCAGCCACGACCGCCTCGGCCGCGTTGGTTTCCGCTTCGCAATCGACGCGGCAGTACGGACGCCGGTCGCGATCCACGAGATCGAAACCGATTATTTCGCCCTCCCCGTCGCGGGCCAGCCGGTCTGCAAGTCCCGGGCGCATATAGTCGATGCCCGCGCCGACGAACGCGACCATCACCCCGCCTGGATCCAGACCCGGTAGTGGCTGAGGCTTGCGGGCGCTTTGCGCAGCAGCCGGAAGCGCAGCCGAGAGGAGCAGCGCCGCGGCCACTCGCGACCACGCCCGCCCGGCCGCTGAGGCGTGCTGGCGAGGCCCGTAACCGGGAGGTGACGCACGCGATACCGGCACCTCAGTTGACCCGCTCGTTCTCGCCATCGCTTCCGGCGGTTACTGCTGCACGGCCAGCCTGGGCGCGAGACAAGGCGACCCGTTTGCCAATCGGCCCGATGGTGGCGACGATGAGGTCGGCAATCTCCGACACGTCGTCGCGAGAGAATACCGGAACGGCCTCGCCAGGTTCATCCTTGTCGGTTGCGACCGCGATGACGTTCTCGTCATCGGGTGTGAACTTGCGCTGCGAGAATGCCGTGGAACAGCGCACCTCGATCTTGGGGATCGCAGCGCTCTTATATCCCTCGACGATGATCAGGTCGGCCGGCGACATCCACGAAAGAACCTCCTCGAGGTTCGGCTCGGGCTCATGGTCGAGCTGATGAATGATCGCCCATCGTTTCCCACCGACGATGCAGACCTCTCGAGAGCCTGCCGAGCGATGCCGCGCGGAATCCGTCTGTGCGTCGTCGACCTGGAACTCGTGGTGAGCGTGTTTGATGCTGACGACATGATGCCCGCGCCGGGAGAATTCCTCGATCAGGCGCACAGCGAGCGTCGTCTTGCCGGATTTCTTCCAGCCGCACACGCCGATCACCGGGGTCTTGTGATTGGGCATACTCGTCTCGCACTCCTCTCTCGAGCGTTTGCTCAGTCGGTCCTGGTGGCCGACAACGCCAGCAAGTGCCGCGCCTCTTCAAGTTCGGCCGGCGTGTTCGCGTTGAAGAACGGGTCGACACACCTGCCACCGATCTTGATGGTGGGAAATTCTGTCGCACTCGTACCATGCCGATCGGTCCAGGCAAGCACCTTACGGACCCCGTTTTCAAGGGCGATTTCGAGATCGTCCGCAAGCGAGACCGGCCATAGTCCGATCACGGGATGAATGTCCCCCCCCGATTGTGCAAGTGCGATGGGCGCGGTCGGCGAGAGCGCCCCTGCGAGACGGGCGACGAGATCGGGCGGCACGAACGGCGCATCGGTTGAAACGGTCGCGATGTGCGTCGCACCGTGTGCATGTGCGAGCGCCCAACGCATGCCTGCGAGAACTCCGGCCAACGGACCGGCGAAACCAGAGATCGAATCCGCCACGACCGGCAATCCGAACCGTGCGAACCGCTCCGGATCGCCGTTGGCGTTGATCACCATGGCCCCGACCTGAGGCCGGAGCCGCTCTATGACATGGCCAAGCATCGGCGTCCCTGCAATGTCGAGCAGGCCCTTGTCGCCGCTCGTACCAGTGCTCTCGAACATGCGCCGGGATTGCCCGCCCGCGAGCAGCACGCCGGCTATGTGGTTTCGATCGAGCAGCATGGCGTTGCCTTCCGTGGTTTGCGGAGGGTTCGTCATCAATCCGCCTCCGCCATGGCGCCCTTGCGCGACTTGCCTTCACCGACGTCGACCGTCGCGAGGTCGGCGTCGAACACGATGCGCTCCTCTCCAGAGACGCACACGAACCGTTTGCCGCGTGCGCGTCCAACGAGCGTCAGACCGGCCTTTTTCGCGAGGTCGACGCCCCACGCCGTGAAGCCCGAGCGGGATACCAGGATGGGGATTCCCATCTTGACGGTTTTGATCACCATTTCGGACGTCAGGCGTCCCGTCGTATAGAATGTCTTGTCCTCGGGGCTCACCTTGTTGAGGAACATGTAGCCGGCAATTTTGTCGACCGCGTTGTGGCGCCCGACGTCCTCCATGTAGACGAGCGGCCGGTCATCCTGGCAAAGCACGCAGCCATGAATCGCCCCGGCCTTCAGGTAGAGGCTCGGCTCGGTATTGATCTTCTTCGTCAGCGCGTAGAGGTTGCTGGTCCTGAGTTGCGCGTCGGTCGAGAGCGTGACGTCCTCGAAGGCCTCCATCAGGTCGCCGAATACGGTCCCTTGGGCACAACCTGACGTGCGTGTCTTCTTCTTGAGCTTCTCCTCGAAGTCCGTCTGTCGCTCTGTTCTGACGACGACGGTATCGATGTCGGCATCGTAGTCGACGCCCGTGATGACGTCGTCGGCTTTCAGCATGTTCTGGTTGAGGAGATATCCAACGGCCAGCAGATCGGGATGGTCCCCGATCGTCATCATCGTCACGATCTCGCGCGAGTTGAGAAACAAGGTCAGCGGCCTCTCGGTCACCACGACGGTCTCGACCAGCTTGCCTTCGTGGTCGAGACCTGGAACCGTGGCGGAAAGCGTCGGGTCATCCGGAGTCGGGCGGATCGTAAACTCTTCCAAGTCTCTATCTCCTCGTCACGGTTCGCGCCTCTCGATCCATATGGGAGCCGGAAGCGGGATGCTGTATAGGCCAGCGATACGAATTCGTGAGGCTAACGGACATGAAAAGCGTAAATCGCCGGTCGGCCATCAAGGTTGCCCTAGCAGGAGCGGCCGCCACGGGCGTCTCTGTCCCGGCGATCGCGGATAACTCGCCCACGATAAAATGGCGACTGACATCGAGCTTTCCCAAGTCGCTCGATACGATTTTCGGCGCCTCCGAGGTGTTCGCAAGAACGGTAGCCGAGATCACCGACCACCGCTTCCAGATACAAGTGTTCGCACCGGGCGAGATCGTGCCGGGACTGCAGGCGCTGGACGCGGTCGCCAACGGCACCGTCGAGTGCTGCCACACGTCGTCATATTACTACTGGGGCAAGGACCCGGCTTTCGCCTTCGGCACGGCCGTCCCCTTCGGTCTGAACTGCCGTATGCAGAACGCCTGGATGTACGAAGGCGGCGGCATAGACCTGATGAACGACTTCTATAAGCGCTTCGGCGTTTTCGGACTGCCCGGCGGGAACACCGGGGCACAGATGGGTGGCTGGTACCGTAAAGAGATCAAGACGGTCGAGGACTTCCGTGGCCTGAAGATGCGCATCGGTGGCTTCGGCGGCGCTGTCATCGCCCGTCTCGGCGCTCAACCGCTCCAGTTGCCCGGCGCCGAAATCTATGGCGCGCTCGAGAAGGGCGCCATCGACGCCGTCGAATGGGTCGGTCCCTACGATGATGAGAAGCTGCGCCTCCAGGACGTGGCCAAATACTATTACTATCCGGGCTGGTGGGAGGGGCAGGCGATGCTCCACTTTTTCATCAACCTCCAGACCTGGAACGCGCTGCCGAAGCCCTATCAGGCTGCGGTCCGCGCCGCTTCGAGCCACGCCAACACCGTCATGACCGCCCGCTATGACATGCTGAATTCCGGCGCGCTCCGCCGCCTCGTGAAGTCAGGCGCGGAGCTGCGCACATTCCCCGTTGACACGCTTGACGCTTGTTTCGTCGCGGCCACCAGCGTGTTCGACGAGACGGCCGCCAAGAACGCGGATTTCAAACGCATCTACGAGGCGATGAAGGCGATCCGCTCCGACGGCTACATGTGGTTCCAGGTGGCAGAAGCGACTAACGACACGTACATGATGCTCCAGAGCCGCAAGGCCGGCCTGTAATGCGCCGGACCGCCAACAATGTGTGGCAAGAGCGGCGACGTTGCCGAAATTTTCCGCGATGCGTGGCGGTCACGGCGGTGGTTCTTCTCGCCACGATGCCATGGGCTGGTCTCGCTCGGTCGGAGCCATTGTCGCCATCGCGTGATCGAGCCTACGCCTGCCGCATCGGCAAGCCGTCCTATTGTTACAAATACGGCGGCACTCGGTGTCTCGAGTTGAATACCAGAGGCCGGACCCCGGCCGGCGTCGAAAAAAATTGCGATGCATGGACCCGCGCCTGCCTCGACTGTCACGCGGAGATCCCCCGCTGCCTTGGAGCGGTGCGGCCGGTCCAGGGGGCGCCGGAATGCACAAGCTGCAATGAGCGCTGGCGCGCCTGCATGGACAGGATCGACGAAAGATTCTGGCCGAACCGCCGCCGTTAGAGCATGTTCAGGAAAAGTGGATGCCGGTTTTCCGTAAGAATATGCTCCAAATCAAAGACCAAGAGCATGTTCAGGAAAAGTGGATGCCGATTTTCCATAAGAACATGCTCAAAGTCAAAGACCAAGAGCGCGTTCATGATTCCGCTTAGACTGATCGCGCTTTCGTGCAGCGCGTCTGACGTTTGGACCCCGCTTGCGGCTGGCCTCGTCACCAAACGTCAGATGTATAAGCGTCAATAGAATCATAAAGTGGCTTGTGTTCCTCCCGGAGCCGACATTTGCTCCGGACCGCGCTCCAAGGGGAGGCATATGTCGGAACCGGAACACTAGCCTGCGACAGGCATTCGCACCCCAGCAAAAGCGAACGGCGCGTCAGGTCATATGCACCGGAAAAGCACGGCTGCGCATCGATCCGGTACGGTTCACTCGAGGCAATTTCCGCGATTTTTCGCGTCAAATTGACGGATCGACATGAATAGCACGTTCAAACGTTATCAGTAGTGTTCTCTCCAGCAATTTTCTGGAGGGCCGAATTTGTGAAGGAAGAAATTAAATCCACGTCGTTCATTTCAAAGCTCGGCAATGTCGCCATTTTGCGATTTGAATTTTGTTCGAGCTTGCATCCGCTGAAGCGTTTACGTTCAGCGGAGATTGCTGCCACCGCTATCGGGGCTGCTGGCTGAGCATCACTCATGGAAGCTTGGCCGGCAATTAGGCGCGGCCGAGCCATTGCGACGGGCCAGGCGTAAGTCGCCCGGCTTGTCGCACTTGATTGAGGCTTCGGCACAATCAGACCCCGGGGCGGTGGCAGCGATATTTTCTCCGCCCGCCCCGGCCACCGGTAGGTCGCACACCGCTGTCGCTATTTCTTTTCCGCAGCCGATACGCGCAGCGAGAGCTCCTTGAGCTGCTTCGGCATCACCTCAGAGGGTGCCCCCATCAGCAGGTCGTTCGCCTGCTGGTTCATCGGGAACAACGCCACCTCGCGAACCGTCTTGCAGCCCGTGAGCAGCATCACCATGCGCTCGATGCCGGCCGCCATGCCTCCGTGTGGCGGGGCGCCATATTGGAACGCGCGCAGCATGCCACCGAACCGGCTCTCGACAACTTCCGGCCCGAGCCCGGCAATCCCGAACGCCTTGATCATGAGCTCCGGGCTCTGATTCCGGATGCCGCCGGACGCGATTTCATAGCCATTACAAACGATGTCGTATTGGAACGCCTTGATACCGGTGAAGGCTTCCTCGGCCGTCTTTGCTCCCGACGCGACTTCGGCCTCGGCGGCTGAAAGCCTCTCGAGCCCGCCCTGCGGCATTGAGAACGGGTTGTGCGAGAACTCGATCTTCTTCTCCTCCTCGCTCCATTCGTAGAACGGGAAGTCGACGATCCAGGCCAGCGCGAACTTGCTCTCGTCGACGAGCTTCAGCTCGCGTCCGACCATGTCGCGGGCGAGCCCTGCAAACTTGTAGAACTTCGCCGGATTGCCTGCGACAAAAAAGGCAGCGTCTCCCTCCGCCAGCGCCAGTTGCTCGCGAATGGCATCGGCCCGTTCGGGTCCGATGTTGTTGGCGATCGGGCCGGCACCCTTGCCGTCCTTGTACATGATGTACCCAAGCCCCGGCTGGCCCTCGCGCTGCGCCCAGCCGTTCATGCGGTCGCAGAATGCGCGGCTACCGCCGCCGGGTGCGGGGATCGCCCAGATCCGGACCTTCGGGTCCTTCTCGATCATTCCGGCGAAAACCTTGAAGCCGGAGCCGCGGAAATGCTCGGTCACGTCGGCCATCTCGATCGGGTTGCGCAAGTCGGGCTTGTCCGAGCCGTACTTGGCGATCGCGACGTCATAGGGAATACGCGGCCAGCCATTGGTGACGCCCATGGCCTCGCGTCCGCCCCAGTCGGCGAACTCCTCGAACAGCGAAGTCAGGATCGGCTCCATGGTCTGGAACACGTCCTCCTGCTCGACAAAGCTCATCTCGAGGTCGAGCTGGTAGAATTCGCCGGGCAGCCGGTCGGCGCGCGGGTCTTCGTCGCGGAAACACGGCGCGATCTGGAAATACCGGTCGAAGCCCGAGACCATGAGCAGCTGCTTGTACTGCTGCGGGGCCTGGGGAAGCGCATAAAATTTGCCGGGGTGAATGCGGGACGGCACCAGGAAATCGCGCGCGCCTTCCGGCGATGAGGCCGTCAGGATCGGCGTCTGGAACTCGTTGAACTGCGCTTCGTGCATGCGCTCGCGGATGGAGCGGATAATGGCAACGCGCGCCATGATGATCTTGTGAAGGCTCTCGCGGCGCAGATCGAGGAAGCGGTACTGCAACCGCAGGTCCTCTGGATAGTCAGGCTCGCCGAACACTGGCACAGGCAACTCGGCCGCCTCCGCCAGCACCTCGATCTCGGTGGCGAACAGTTCGATCTCGCCCGTTGGCAATTCGGCGTTGAGCGTACCCACCGGCCGCTCGCGCACCTTGCCATCGATGCGCACGACCCATTCTGACCGCAGCCGCTCGGCGGTCTTGAAGGCAGCCGAATCCGGGTCCGCGACGACCTGGGTGATGCCGTAGTGGTCGCGCAGGTCGATGAAAAGCACGCCGCCATGGTCGCGCACCCGGTGAACCCATCCGGAAAGACGGGCATTCGAGCCAGCGTCTGAGAGCCTCAGGCCACCGCAGGTCGTCGAGCGATAGCGGTGCATGGGCGCGGACGCGGCGGAGGGCGAGGGCGCACCGGCCGGTTTCTTTGACTTCGAGCTTGCCTTCGCGTCGGCCATGGGGTCGCCTGCCACAGAGTCTGAGGTGTTAGGTCTGATTTGAGGCGCGGAACAGCGCACGGCGGCGGCGTACTGTCAAGGCGAGGCCGCGACATCGAGTGCCGGCCGACTTGTCTCAGTTTCCGTCGCTCCGCACAGTGACAAGTGGGCGACAAAGCCAAAGTCATGCGCTATACGGCGCGGCCATGCGTGTAATCACCACTACAACCGACCTTGCGGACGCCTGTTGTGAACTGGCGAAGGCCGAATTTGTCACGGTCGATACCGAGTTCATGCGCGAGACGACATATTGGCCGGTCCTGTGCCTCATTCAAATGGCGGGGCCGGGCGCGGACGGAGCGCCCGGGCCGGAGGTCATCGTCGATCCGAAAGCGCCGGGGCTCGATCTCGCTCCGTTCTTCGCGCTGATGAAGGACGAGAGCGTCGTCAAGGTGTTCCACGCCGCCCGTCAGGATATCGAGATCGTCTTTGTCGAGACAGGCGCCGTGCCGCGCCCCGTGTTCGATACCCAGATCGCCGCCATGGTCTGCGGCTTCGGCGAGAGCGTTAGCTACGTCAATCTGGTCAAGAAGATTACCGGTGCAGACCTCGACAAGTCGTCGAGGTTCACCGATTGGAGCCGCCGGCCGCTGTCTCAGGCCCAACTGACCTACGCGCTGGGCGACGTGACCCACTTGCGCGACGTCTATCGCCATCTGCAGAGGGAAATGTCGGCGGCCGGCCGGACCGGCTGGGTCGAAGAAGAGATGGCCGAGCTGATGTCGGCCTCAACTTACGAGACCGTTCCCTCCGAGGCTTGGAGGCGGCTGAAACTTCGCGTCAAGAATCGCAAATCGCTGGCGATCCTGATGGAACTCGCCGCGTGGCGCGAGCGTCTCGCCCAGTCGAGCAATGTCCCCCGCGGGCGAATCCTTCGCGACGACGCGCTCTATGACATCGCCAATCAGGCGCCGACCACGCAGGAGCGGCTCGGAGAGTTGCGCAGTCTGTCGGATGGCTTCGCCCGTTCTCATCGCGCCAAGGACATAATCGACGCCGTCAAGGCCGGCCTGTCGCGCGAGCTGTCGACGGTACCCCCACTCGAACACTCCGACCCGCTTGCGGCGGAGGCGAACGCGCTGGTCGAGCTGCTGAAGGTCCTGCTCAAGGCGTCGGCCGCCCGCCATCGGGTAGCCCCGCGCCTGATTGCCGACACCGAGGATCTCGAGATGATCGCGACCAAGCCCGATCCTCAGGTGCGCGCACTCGAAGGATGGCGGCGGACGGTCTTTGGTGAGGACGCGATGCGTTTGAAGCGCGGCGAACTCGCGCTGACCCTGCGCCGTGGCGAGGTCGTCGCAATCGAAGCCGGGGCGGCGGCGGGCAGCACGGTTCCGGCCTGATCTTTGTCAGAACATTCGCCTGTCACATCGCTACAAATGGCGAACCGCGCCGTGGCCGACGCCGGATAACCGCAATTGCGGAAACTAAAAAGGCGCGAGCCGCAAAGGATCGCGCCTGCAAAATCTTTATGTGTTGTCAGATCGTCCCTGCCCTCAGGAGTCGAGTTGCCCCGACTTCAACCTCTCTATTCGATCCTTCAGCTTCAACTTCTCTTGCTTTAATCGTAGCACTTCCGCCTCGTTGGCCGTCGGCCGCGTCAAGTATTCCGAAATCCTCTGGTCGATCAGGCGATGCTTTTCGGTCAACTCGGCAAGATGAGACGATAGCGACATCCAAACCTCCGTTGTGGATTAACGACGCAATCAGTCTGTCAGAGTGACATCGAAGTGTCACGCTGCGACGCGCGCAATTGATTTCAGCAATTTGGCGAATTGGCCTGAATACGGACAGGAGCCGTCTGCCCACGTCATCACGATTTCGTGATCCGGGGGCAACGCGGACGGAAAATGCTGGCGGAAAAAATGGTGCCGCTTGCGTGACTCGAACACGCGACCCCGTCATTACGAATGACGTGCTCTACCGGCTGAGCTAAAGCGGCCTGCGCTTGAAGCGCGAGACGCGGTGCATAGCCCTAACTTGCTGCGTTTGCAAGCGCGTCTGCGAAGCGAATTGGACACCCAATTACGGCAGTGCACGATAAGGCGGCCGTGTCCCCTTGGGCGGGGGCGGGTCCGTATCCGAGCCGTCCGGACCGGGATCGTCAGGCGCATGCGGAACGACGAAGATCCGCGGTTCCTTGCCCTCGCGCCCGCTGTCCTTGCCCACGGGAACGGGCTTCGACGCATCAGGCGCCGCCGCCGTCTTGGCCGCTGCCTCGCCGGTGGCCGCCGGTGCGGGTGCGCTCGCGACGGTGGTGTCGGATTTGCGCGGCGTCGTCGCCGGCGTCTGGGTATCCGTCGCGACACTCGGGCGAGCCGGAGAATCGACAGCGGTCCGGACGTTTACCGGCGACGGGGCGGATTTGCCTTCTCCGGCTCGGGATGACTCCTGTCGAGCGGGTGGGGCGGACGGTGCGGATTTGGCAGTGACAGCGCCGCCCGGCTTGGGTTCCGGCGCCACGGCCAACTTCCCGGACCCAGCGGCCGCCTGCCGCCACGGTGCCGCTGCAGGCGCGCCCTCGCCGGTCGGCCCAGTCTGCCGCGCGCCCGCCAGATCCTGTGATTCGTCCGCTCGGGGGCGGGGCGAGGGCCGTAGCACCTCCGGCCTCGGCGTCGCTGGACGGTTGTCAGCCTCGACGGTGGTCGATGACGCTTCTTTTCCAGCCGCCATCGGGGCCGATCTGCCGGCGGCGGGAGACGTCGCATGTTGCTGTGGTGCAGCTTCGACGATGATCGTCCGCGTTCGGCCTGTTGTCTCGGGAGCCGGCTCCGGGGCGGCTTTCGCGGCCGGCCTCTCGGTGACGGGTTCGGCCTCGACAGTCACGACGTCGTCGGCGACGGCGCTGATCCGCGACGGACCGCCGAGCGCGACCAGTTCTTCGACCTTGCGTGCGATGAGGTCGTTGTCCCGCGGCGTGATGTTCTCGACCGGCACTTTCCACTGGAAGGCGTCCAGTGCGCCCGTGACGGGCGAAACCGGGGCCCATTCGTCTGAAACGATGCCATCGGCCGTCCAGACCGGATCGCGGGGCGCGTTGACGGCGCGGGCGAGCCACTCGCGCACGCCACCCTTGTCGCCGAACTGCTCGCTTTCGAGGCGCGCCATCAGGGTCGCGATGCGCTGGGTCAGGTGGTCTTCGAGCATCGGCTTCAAGGCATCGCGCGCCTCGTCGAATGCCCGCGCGTCGATCGCAGCGTTCGCAACCGCGATGGCACTCTCGACGGAATAAGGGTTCTGCTCGGCCAGGCGCTTCACGCGGACGAGCCGGTCGCGAGGACTGTCGCCCACACGGGCGAAAGCATAGACCGTCGCGATGTCGGGGTGCGGGCTCTTCGACCAGGTGCGCTCCAGGATCTTGGCGGCACGGGGCGTGTTGCCGCGAGAGGCGAGCATCCGGCCGGCTTGGGCCGCGGCTGGGACGAGATCGGGTGCGAGGTTATGGGCTTCGATGGCGAGGGCGAGCGCCCTGTCCGGCTCGGCGTCCTCAGCCTTGATGGCCTGGGCCGCGAGCAGTACGGCGCGGCGCCGGTCGGCCAGCGGCTTTTCGATGAGCCCGTTCTTTCGGGCTGACGACAGTGTCTCGAGCGCACCCGCCCAGTCGCCCGCGCGGCACTGGATGTCGAACAGCGCGTCCGAGGCCCAGATCAGTTTCGGATTGAGCTTGAGTGCCCGTTCGGCGAATTGCTGCGCCGCCTCGGCTTCAGTCTCGCGTTGCGCCTCGAGGAACAATCCGCGCAGACCGAGCGGCTCGGTATCAGGCGAAGCGAGCATGCCCTCGAAGATCCGCCGCGAGGTGGTCTTGTCACCGGCCAGTTGCGCCGCCTGGGCCCGCAGCAGGTGCGTCATCGGCTCGTTGGGAAGGGTCTTGCGCGCCAGGATCGCGTAGCGCGTGGCGTTCGCCCGGTCCCCCGCGCCAACTGCGATCATGCCGGCAGAAAGAGCTTCGAGCCCCTTCTTCTGGCGACGGCGATTCATGATGTTGCCGACAGTGGCGGGGCTATTCCAAACGTGCCGGATGAGCGACCACAACACCAGCGCCGCGCCGATCGCGATCGCGGACAGCACCACCGCCCGGAACACGCTCGTCTCTATCACGTAGCCTTCCCAGTTGATGGTCAGGTTCCCTGGGCGGTCGGCGAGCCACGACAGTCCGGTCGCGAGCGCCAGTACGGCGGCGAGGAACAGGATGACACGGATCATGACGCGAACTCCGGAGGCGGCGGGCGCAGGGACTTGTTGAAGGCGAGGCTGAGTGTAGGGCGATTAGTTCGTCGGTTTACCGGCGAGCGAGGATTTGAGCGAAGTCTCGAGCATAGCGATAGCGGCATCGACCGCCGCGCGCGCCTCGAGCTTCAGAAGAAACGGCTGTGCAGCGGAAGCGGCCTTGGAGGGCAGGTTACGGCTCTCCGTCGCGACATCGGCCACACGCCCATCCTTCAGCGCGGTCTCCATGCGGCCGATGACGGCCTCGAGGCTCTTGTCGTTCGCCGCATGATTGACCTTTCGGACCCGGACGACCGACTTGGCGTTGGCCAGCATCCGCTCGATCACGGTGCCTTCGGCCGGTTCGGCTTCGCTATCGAGCATCACGTTGGCCACACTCTGGAACTCACGCGTCAGGTCGGCGAGCGTCGGAAGGCCGCTGTCTTTGTGCCGCTCGAGCACCGCTAGGTCGACCTTGCCTCCCGCGATCCTGCGAACCTCGGCAAGTTCGGCCCCATATTTCTGCCCGCGGTCGATAACCCGCTTCAAATTGTTGAGCTCGAGCGAAAGGACGATGCGCTCGGCATTGGTGCGCCGGTCCTCCTCGGACTTGACGACCGACTGCAGGTTCTGTTCCAGCGCGTCGAGCTTGCCGGCGACCGGCGCGATGGCCGACGCGACATCGACGGGTTTCGCAGAAGCCTTGAATTTGGCGTCGAGGTCGGCCCGCAGCGCTTCGGCCGCAGTCTTCAGCGCACTGGTATCCTGGGCCACGGTTGCGAGCTTCTGAGCCAACCGCTCGCTCTCGGTCTTCACCGTATCGAGGCGCTGCGCGATCGTGGCGTTCTCGGCCTTTACCGCCGAAAGCTCACGGTCGACGCGATTGGTGCCTGATCGAGCCGCTTCGCTGGTCTCGTTGGTCATTGCCAGCCGATTTTCCAGCTCTTGGCTCACGGTCTTGCGCAGGGCGGAGAGCTGGTTCGTCAACGTGGTTTCGAGGTCGACGAGGCGGCCGGTCATGGCGGCGAGTTGGGGAAGTTTGCCAGCATCCTTGTCGCCGGCGGCGTCGGAAAGCAGCTTCAACCGCTCCTCGAGCTTGGCTATGCGGCCCTCGCCTTCCGCCTGCTTCAACTGCGCTTCCGACAGGGCCCGGACATCCGTAGCGAGCTTGCCCTGGGCAGCGTTGATTTCTCCGAAAGCCTTTGTGGCCGCCTGAAGCTTGGCGATCTCAGCCTCCGCGGCGGCGAGTTTACCAGTGAGGTCTGGCGCGGACGGCTTGCTGGTCGAGGCGAAACGCTCGAGCGCCGCGACCTTTTCTTCCAGAACCTTTGTCGCCGCCGAATTCACAGCCGGCGGAGCGATGCCGAATTCCGGACCGATAGCGGTCACGCCGTACCAGGCGGTTGCCCCACCGATTGCGCCGGCCAGAAGGTGCGTGAAAGCGGACCCGATACCCGACGAGCGTCGTGAGGAAGAGGGATTGTTCGCATCCGGCTTGCCAGGCTGAGATTTGTCGGCGGTTGACTTGGTGCCGTTCTTGGAGGCCGCCGCGAGATCTGGGGATTTCTGGTTGGATGCGCCCGAAGTGGTGGACCCGCCAGACTTCAGCGAGTCGTTCTTGCTGGCTTCGGGGCTCTTGGAGACTTCCGGCTTCTGGCCCTCCGGGCGCACCTCTTTCGAGGTGATTTCGATGGCCGTGCCCTCGACGATCGCATGTGGCCGCTTCGCGGCGTCGACAGGCTTTTGCGACGCCTGACCGCCCCCTGAAGTACCGCCGCCCGCACCGGGATTCGTCTTCGACGCGTCGTCCTTCTTATCGGTCATGGGAACTCGAACTCCACGGGGACACTGTCACGGCGCTTCTTAGCACGCCAAACATGGCCAGAATTGTATCGGCGGCTCAGCGCCTTAACAAGCGCTGCGCTGAACGGCGAGCTTTTCGAGCAGGGCGAGCACGGCCTCCGCGTTTGGCTGCGCGGCGACGACGACCTTGCCCGGCGACAGTGGTCTCATCCGGCCGGCGATGTTCTCTGACAGACAGACGTAAACAAGCCGCTGATGATGCTGTTCTAATCCCGCCTCGCGGGCCAGTCGGACGAAGGTATCGGCCGACAGGGGGGAGAGTAGGGCGACCGTGTCGATGGCGCCCGACGCGATCCCCGCCACTGTGCTCGGCCGCAGTTGGTACGCCGGACGCGAATGGTAGACTACGCGGCGTTGGGTCACGAAGCCCATGGGTTCGAGTGCGGCCGCAAGATCGAACGCGATTCTGTCTCCTGAAATATGGAGCAGCGCGCCATGATCGGGATCAGACCGTTGCGCAATCAGCGCAACGAGATCGCGTGCGGTTCCCGCCCCCTCCTCTGCTCGTTCAAAACCAAGCTGGGCCGCGGCCTTCGTGGACCCGGGCCCCACCGTGTAGATCGGCAAACCCTGGACCGCGGAGAGGTTCGGGCAGGCGCCGAGCCAGCGTAGGGAGTTCCGGCTCGTCGCGATGAGGGCCTGAACACCGGTCAGATCGAGGCACGCCGGTGGCTCCTCGGCGATCTGCAACATGGCATCGCTGCTGACCGTGATCCCGCGCGCTTCGAGATGGGCCCGCCAGACTGCGGCGTCGGGCTCGGGGCGGGTAATCAGCACATGCATGCCGCCCGGGGCTCCTCAGGCTCTGCCGCGAAAAGCGGGCACTTTCAGTGCGTCGAAGAATTCCGGCCCGGCGCGTGACAATAGCTCGGCCCCCGCATCCTCCCCGAGCGCGACGGCAACGCCAGCGGGTCCTTCCCGCGATACGTCGTGGCAGGCAACGCCGTCCGGCGTCAGGATTGAACCGCGGAATGTGATCGTTTCGCCGCTAAGCTCCGCAAGCCCGGCAATCGGCGTGCGGCACGAGCCATCGAGTTTTGCGAGAAAGGCGCGCTCGACAGCTACGCACAGCGCGGTGGCGGGATGATTGAGCGGCGCGAGCGCAAGCCGGGTCGCGTCGTCGTCGTCTCGGATCTCGATCCCGACGGCTCCTTGCGCGACCGCCGGCAACATTTCGGCCGCCGCGATGGCGGCCGTCGCCCGGTCAGCCATGCCGAGCCGGTTCAGCCCGGCCATGGCCAGAAAGGTCGCATCGGCCACGCCATCGGCCAGCTTGCGCAGCCGCGTTTGCACGTTGCCGCGAAAATTGACCACCTTGATCCCGGGGCGCAACCGCTTCACCTGGGCCTGTCGCCTGAGCGACGAAGTGCCCACAACAGCCCCCTCCGGCAGTTCGGAAAGCGATTTGTATTTGAGCGATATGAAGGCGTCCCGCACGTCCTCGCGCTCCAGGATCGTGCTGATCGACAGGCCGCTCGGCAGAACCGTCGGCACGTCCTTCATCGAATGCACGGCGAGGTCGATCTCGCGATCGAACAGCGCCTCCTCGATCTCTTTCGTGAAGAGCCCCTTCCCGCCCGCCTCAGAAAGCGGCCGGTCGAGGATGATGTCGCCCGACGTCTTGATGACGACGATCGTGACGGCCTCCTCGGAAAGGCCGTGTGCTTTGATCAGACGGGCGCGGACTTCGTTGGCCTGTGCGAGGGCGAGCGGACTGCCGCGCGTACCGATGCGGAAGGATCGTGTCACAGGAAGAGTGGCTCTGAATGAAGTTGCGGCGACTTTGGCGACGTATATGACCGGCGCCGGCGGGAATGGCAAATGACGCAGCATGTCGATCCCGCCCCTTGCCACGCGCGGCCGCCCCGCATACCTCCGCGCGATGACATCCGCCCCCGCCGATCACAACCCCGCCGAATCCCTGGTTCTAGGCATCGAGACGAGTTGCGACGAGACCGCCGCCGCCGTCGTTGCGCGCGATGTCGGCACGGGCCGGGGCCGCATAGTCTCGAGCCTTGTTCGCGCCCAATGGGAGGCGCACCGGGCATTCGGCGGCGTCGTGCCGGAAATTGCGGCCCGCGCCCACGCTGAATTCCTGGACCTCATGATTGCCGATGCGTTGCGCGAGGCAGGTTGCACGGTGAAAGACCTGTCCGCCGTAGCAGCAACCGCCGGTCCGGGCCTCATCGGCGGGCTGATGGTCGGCCTCCTGATGGGCAAAGGCATTGCGCTTTCGGCCGGTAAACCCTTCATCGCCGTGAACCACCTCGAGGCCCACGCACTGACCGTCGGCCTGACCGATGCCGTTCGTCCGCCCTATCTGCTTCTGCTGGTTTCAGGTGGTCATACCCAGACACTGCTGGTCGAGGACGTCGGATCATACAACCGCATAGGTACGACGATCGACGACGCCCTGGGAGAGGCTTTCGACAAGACGGCGAAGCTGCTGGGTCTCCCGCAGCCGGGCGGCCCCGCTGTCGAGAAGGCGGCGAGGCGTGGCGACCCGGCGAGAGTTCCATTGCCGAGGCCCCTCAAGGGCCGGACCGAGCCTCACTTCTCGTTCGCCGGGCTCAAGACGGCCGTGCGCCGCGCTGCCCTGTCGGTCGAGAACCTGACGGACCAGGACGTCGCCGATATATGCGCGTCCTTCGAGGCCGCCGCCGCCGAGTGCATCGTGGACCGGACGTTCCGCGCGCTGTCCTTGGCCCGCGAAATGCCCTCGGGGCGAAGGATTGGCCATCTCGTCGTTGCTGGCGGTGTCGCGGCCAACACGCGACTGCGCGGTGAACTCGCGAAACTTGCTGGTGCCGAAGGCCTGACGCTTCTGGCGGCTCCGGTGGCCCTGTGCGGCGACAATGCCGCCATGGTTGCCTGGGCAGGTGCGGAAAGGCTGGCGCGAGGCATGATCGACGGCCTCGACGCGCCGGTCCGGCCGCGCTGGCCGCTCGACCCGCGAGCCGCGCCAGCAATCGGCGCTGGCGTCAAGGCATGAGCGGACGGGCGGTCCGGTACTTAGGGAGCGTTCGTCAACGCCCCCGCGCCGCGATGACCTTGAGCAGCGCCTGATCTTTCGCGATCGTCGCGAGATCCTTGCATTGCTGCCGCTTCTCGCCGGTGCACTCGATGGTGATGGTGTAGGGAATGTCGGGGAACCGCGACAGCGTGTACGATAGGATGACGCCTGCCATACCCTCCTCGGTTTCGCCGTCGAGTATCGAGACCTTGGGTTTATCCTTCGTGCCGAGCGTGGCCTCCGCTCCAAGGCTGCGCTTGCCGATCTGGAAGTCGCTCGCGACGCGCTGGTTCACGCGGCGATCAGCCTCGATCGATATCGAAATGCCATCGTAGGTGTCCTCGAGCTGATACCAGACCGGCTGTTGAGGGTCGGTAATCAGCACCCGCGGCTTGGTAGGCATGGCATCGTTGCCGAGAATGTTGCGCACGAGTTGCGGCGTCTGGCCAAACGCCAACACCGGGATATCGAGACCCGCAAGCTTCGCGGGATCGAGACCGCCGAGCGTGTCGCGCGTCGAGCGGACTCCCGGCTTGGCCGCAGCCGCCGCGACCTCGCTGTTGCCCCAGTCGACCGGCAGCAGCTCCTGCTTTGCACGCCGATCCTGAGCGCTGGTCGGTGCGAACGTCGAAGCGAAGAGAAAGGTAGCGAGAATACTGGCGGCCGCCATCAGGGGAGTGCGGATCGAGTGCGGCTGGGACATGAAGGCCTCCGGCATCAATTGTTGTATGAATATACTATCGCCGCTGTCCGGCAGCAGTGTGACCATCTAGCATCGTTCCTGGGCTTCGCTTTCGCAACATCGGTATTTCACCCGGCTTTGTGCGCGGCAAAGGTTGCCCGGCGAGTGGCCATTAGGCATAGTCTTTCGCGTTACGAGATGTCCGGTTTTTGAGGGGTTGGAGTCATGCGTATCGCGTTCCGCCCGGAAAGATGTGGCGTGGTGCAGCGATCGGATAAGGGCCGCGCACACCTTCCGGAACGAGTTATGACGGCGGCGCACGCACGCGCGGCTATTGCCTCCCTCTTTCTGGCGGTCGTTCCATTCGTCTCGACGGCCGATGCGAAATGCATCTATTCAAATCCTGACGCGCCGCTGACGTTGCCTGGCGCTAAGCCCCCTGTCGGCGCCGAGCCACCGGCCCCCGTCGTCGCCGCGCCATCGACGCCCGCTATCCCCGAGCGCTCGAGCGTCCTGAACCCCGGGTTCGCCTATCACCCCCCTGGCAACCTGCTGCCGCAGGATAAGGGCCGCGGCCGCGTCGGCGACCGCAAGGTCTATGTCCCGGACATGATTTTCCCCGTGAAGCTGCAGCCCGGTGCCGAGGCGGCGCCTCCCGGCCGCCATGCCTTCATGAATTCGCAGATCTGGAATCTCGGTGGTTACGGATACGGCAACCTGAAGGGTCCTGGCGGTTCCGAATGTAGCGCGGCCAACTACGACGCGATGCTGCAGCGGGACAACTTCTGCGAGGTTCGCTCCTGGACCATGTCGATGTGCCCATCGGGCCAGGGACATCAAGGTCAGGACATCCGTCCACCGGAGTGCAAGGGCAACAAGTGGCCGGTCGTGGCCGCGCTCGACGGCATCATCACGAAGGTTTCGGCAAGTCCGGTCGTCACGCTCAAGGCCGACGATGGCACCGTGTTCGAATACCTTCACATGCACCCGAGCAGCATCAAGGTCTCGCAGGGCGATCGGGTCAAGCGCGGCCAGGAGCTCGGCAAGATCTCGAACTATCACAGCGGTTCGCCCAACCAGACGACGAACCACCTTCACCTGAACATCCAGCAGACGATCACGATCAACGGCGTGTCGCAGCGCGTCTACATTCCACCATACACGTCACTGATCGCGGCATATCGCGCTGAGAAGGGCCTCGACCGCGGCATCGACCCGAACGGCAACCTGATTATCGATCCCCTGCTTGAGATCGGCGCGCAGGCGGAGAAAGATGCGCCGCCCATACTGAGCTGGGCTATCCCGAACGTAACCGGCAACGACGGCCGCCTGCTGTCGTCGATCGCTCTATCCAAGTATTTCAGGCCCAGGGCCTCCGGCACGAAACTGCGCTATGCTTCGGTTGGCCTCCCTCAGGGAATTCAATTGAACCCCGAGACTGGTGAGATCCGTGGCAACTTTGACCGCGGCGCCTCGAGAGGCGGCGTCAACGGCGCTTATACCGTGACCGTCATGGCCGAGGATCCAACCGGCAACAAAGCGCAACAAAGCTTCGTGTTGACGGCACTGTATTCCCCGCCAGCCATTGGCACGGCCACGCGTGGCAAGTTCTTCAAGGATGGCTCGCGTGTTCTGATCGACGCCGGCGCCGCGTTCGTGAGCTACTCGGACACCGCTCTGACGTTTTCCGCCACCGGGCTTCCCTCGGGTATCTCGATCACTCCTGCGACGGGCCGCATCAGCGGGCGGCTGACCAAGACGGCGTCTAAGGATGGCGACGACGGCGTCTACACCGTGACGGTCACGGCCGCGGACTCCAAGAGCAAGGTCACGCATAAGTTCACGATTACAGCCGAGCCGCAGAAGGACGCGGGTGCCGTTGTTCCGGCTCTGCCGCCGCCCGTCGTGGTCTCCGCGCTGCCGACGGTAAAGACATTCGCCGGCGAGATGATCACGCCGATTGACACTGCTTCTGGCTTCGCAACCTACGGCTACGAGCGCGTGAGGTATACTGCCGCGAGCCTTCCCGTCGGCCTCGATATCGACCCTGATACCGGCCGTATCAGCGGCACGCCCTCGGCCGACGCCCTGAAGGGTGGCGACAATGGCTCCTACACGGTCAAGATCATTGCGGACAACGGCGAGGGCGGGACCGCGTCCCAGTCATTCGTGATGACTATTCAGAACCGTGCTCCGGTCGTCGTCATCCCGACGATCAACAAGATCTACAAGGAAGGCGAGACCGTGGTCGTGCCCGTGGCCGCCGCGTTCTCTGCCCCCGACATGTCGATCCTGACCTATACGGTGTCGGGACTGCCCAATGGCGTCAGGTATGATCCCGAGACTGGCCGGGTCGTCGGTAAGATCGCCGATGGCGCGTCTCAGGCGCGGCCGGGTGGCGTCTACTCGGTAACCGCAACCGCCGATGACGGCCGTGGTGGCCGCGTCAGTCAAACGTTCGCCGTCACGATCGAGGCGGAAAAAGCACCACCCGTGGTCGTCGGTCCCATCCCGGCGACAGCCGTCATCGAAGGCACCACATTCGAGGTTGTCCGAAGCGCAACCGCGTTCAAGGTTGGCGTTGTCGGCAACGTCCTGATGTACAGCGCCGAGGGGCTGCCGCCTGGCCTGTCCATCAACGATACGACTGGCGAGATCTCGGGCAGCGCGGTGGTCGGCACCACAGGTGCGGCGGCGACGAAGCCATTCGACGTCAAGATCACCGCGACCGACCCACGCGTAAAATTGTCGGCCTCGCAGAATACGACGATCGTCGTCGTCCAGGCGCCAAAGCCGGCGCCGCCGCCAGAGCCTGCAAAGCCCGAACCCAAGCCGGAGCCGGTCAAGACGGAGCCCTCTCCGGAACCTGCGCAGCCCTCCGCGCCGCCCGCGACGGAACCCGCCAAGCCGGAGCCCACTCCGGAACCCGCGAAGCCGGAGCCGTCTCCTGAGCCGGCGAAGCCCACCACTCCGGAGCAGCCAAAGACTGAGCCGGCGCCGGTGGTCGTACCCGAACCACCCAAACCCGAGCCCCCGAAGGCGGAGCCTCCGCAGCCGGAGTCCCAGAAACCGGAGGCGACGCCGGAGCCGGCTCCAGTCGAGCCGTCGAAGCCCGTGGATGCGCCCAAGCAGCCGACGCCGGCTCCCGAACAGCCCAAGAAGGATACTTGGTCGTCATGGGCCTACGGCTACGCAAAGGGTGCCTGGGACTGGGCGGCCGGATATTGGAAGAAGAAGTGAACGCCAGAGCGGGCAAGTAAAAGCAGTCCCGTCGGCACAACGGTGGCGCGGCCCGTGTGGTGCGGCCCGAGTGCCAGGGCCCGTGTGGCACGGCCTGTGAACCGGGCCATCATCCGTCGTGGCTAAGGTCCAAGTAGCGGTTGATGCTGGGACTTTACCGCATTCTGGAAATCGGCATGCGGAACACGGTCGACGCTGGTCCTGCTCCAGAAGCGGCGGACATTCCGGCCATGCGGCGCAGATGGGGTGCCACTTGCGGTTCACTCGCGGTTGTTGACACACCAAGCCGACAGACGAGGCACGTCATAAGGACTGGGCCAACGGCGCTGGGCCGAACACCCTGGAACTTCAGAAACATTGGCCCAGCGACGGCCGTCTGGCGGCGCAGCGAGATCACGCTTCGCCGCCGGTCACGGTCCGTCAGTTCGCCGTCTCCAGCAGGCGGCGGGCCACGACTTGCGCCTGTATCTCGGCTGCACCTTCGAAGATGTTCAGGATGCGCGCGTCGCACAGCACGCGGCTGATAGGGTATTCGAGTGCGAAGCCGTTGCCGCCGTGGATTTGCAGACCGTTGTCAGCATTCGACCACGCGACACGGGCGCCGAGCAGCTTGGCCATGCCGGCCTCGAGATCACAGCGCTTGCCGAGATCTTTTTGTCGCGCCGAGAAATACGTGAGCTGACGTGCGATCATCGTCTCGACCGCCATCAAGACGATCTTGTTGGCCACGCGCGGGAACGAATAGATCGGCTTGCCGAACTGGACCCGTTCCATGGCGTACTTGATGGCGAGGTCCATCGCACATTGAGCCACGCCGACTGCGCGCGCTGCGGTTTGGATACGTGCGCCTTCGAACGTGTTCATGAGCTGCTTGAAGCCCTGCCCTTCGACGCCGCCGAGAAGGTTCTCCGCCGGCACCTCGAAACCGTCGAAAGAAATGTCGTATTCCTTCATGCCGCGATAGCCGAGCACTTCGATCTCGCCGCCGGTCATGCCCGGTGCTGGGAACGGGTTCTCGTCCGAGCCGCGCGGCTTCTCGGCGAGCAGCATCGATAGCCCGCGATGGCCGGGTTCGGCCGGGTTTGTGCGCACCAGCACCGTCATGATGTCCGCGCGGACGGGGTGGGTGATCCAGGTCTTCTGGCCGGTTATCTTGTAAACGTCACCCTCGCGCACGGCCCGCGTTTTGAGTGAGGCGAGGTCCGATCCTGTGTTGGGCTCGGTGAATACAGCGGTTGGAAGGTATGAACCCTCCGCGATCCGGGGCAGGTACTTGGCCTTCTGCTCAGGCGTACCATTGTGAAGAATGAGCTCGCCCGCGATCTCGGCCCGCGTCCCGAGCGAGCCGACGCCGATGTAGCCGCGCGACAGCTCTTCCGAAACGACGCACATCGCGAGTTTGCCCAAGCCGAGGCCGCCGAACTCCTCCGGCAAGGAACAGCCGAAAACGCCGAGGCCGGCCAGCTTCTCGATGACCTCGAGTGGGATGTACTCGTTCTTGAGGTGCCACTCGTGGGCATGCGGCACGACCTCCGCCAGCGAGAACCGGCGCATGGTGTCGAACATATCGGCATGAAGCTCATCGAGGCCCGAGGCTCCGAACGTTGCAGCGCTGGGCTGGGCCGCAATGAGTTCGGCGATACGCGCCTTCGTGCCGTCACTCGAGCCATACGCCGAAAGCTCGACCACAGCCGCGTCGTCCTCGAACGCACGAATGCTGGCGCGTGCGATACCCATGGCATCGGGGCGAACAATTTCGGCCTGGTTCATCGGAATGCCGCTGGCGATCTGGCCGAGATATTCAGCGAAGGCTGCCGAGAGCAGAAGTTGCTCGAACTCTCCAAAATGCCCCTCGGCGGAAAGCTCGGTGGACCAGTTGACCATCTGCCGCAGGCCCTCGACTGTGGTCGCGAGCCACGCAAGCCCATGGGCCGCATGTTGAACCTTGTCGACATCGCCGCCGACTGCAGCAACCTTCAGGCGAACGCCCGACTTTGCTTCGGCCAGAATTCGGTCTGCCGCAGCGAGGGCCGCATTGGCGCGTTCAACCAGATTGGCGGGGTGGGCAAGGGCCGCGTTGGCCTCGACGCTACGGGCGACGACGTTCATTGAAGGCTCCTTTGCGTACCCCGGCCGCGTTATGATCGCTTTCTGCCGGCATTTTGGGATTGGGCCGGATCTGGTGCCCGGCCACCGTTAAGGTAACGGCCCGCCTCCAGTTCGGATGACGAACGGGTTACACATTTTTACAAAACCAGCAACGCGGCGTTGCGGCCGCTCGCCAAGGGAATAGAGCGCCAGATCGGCCACCGGAGCCGGATCGCACACCTCATCCGGTGCGCAACCGCCCAAGCCATCCCATGCGCCGGGTCGTATGCGGAGCCGCGATTAAGTCGCGTTCAGGCGCCGCAGGTTGTTCCTCCCTCACAATCTCCACTACGGCCTCGCTCCAGTTGGGGGGTGTATAAACGAGCGCGTCGTTGACGATCGTCGCGACCGGAGTGGGCGGCGAGTGAAGGTCTGCAGCCGAAGAGGACGGTTTGGGATGCCTTGCCAGGGGAGAGTTTTCAGTTGCCGGGCACGGAATCTCAACCGTGGGAAGCCGCTGGCTTCGATGTGTCTCGAGCAAAGTCACCCGGTCGGAAATGGGCGCAACGCTGCCGGATTGCGATATGTCCTCGTCCGGCTTTTCCGGCTCGAGAAGGGCAATGGCCTCGCAGATGTATCGAAATGCTATGAAGTTGCGATCGTCGGAAAGTTGTGTCTCCAGTTCGCCCCGTTCCGTCGCACCTGTAGCGCAGGCCTCGCGCCATGAAGCGAAGGCTGGATTATTAGCGAGCACGAGACCGAGCAATCGCCTCGCCTCACTCAAGGCCGCCAGATGTCGTGCCAGCGTATCGATCATGACGGCAGCCTCGAAGAATTCTGTCCTCCGGGACGGAGTTTCTTTCCCGGAACAACGGCAAGGCTGCAAATTCGGTGCCGGACTGCAAAGTCAAAAAACCAGAATAGTTACTGGCGCGTAGAAAACAGTCAGCGGTCGCCGCATTGTCGCGGTGCAGACTTTTTGACGCCATACAACTCGAGTCTGTGGCGGATCAGTTCGTAACCGAGTTCCGCCGCGATTTCCGCCTGGAGCCGCTCGATTTTCTCAGACCGGAATTCGATGACCTTGCCGGTTGCCATGTCGATCAGATGATCGTGGTGCTCGCGGTCGCTATGCTCGAACCTCGCTCGACCATCCTCGAATGCGTGCCGGTGGATGGCCCCAGATACTTCGAGTATTCGCATCGTGCGATAAACGGTCGAAAGTGAAACCGTCGCGTCACGTGCGAACACGCGACGGTAGATCTCATTCGCATCGGGATGATCGTCCGTCTCGGCCAGAACTTCGAGGATCGCCACTCGTTGCCGCGTCATTCGGACCCCGGCGGAACGCAATTCGTTCTGGAATCGCTTTGCTCTCTCGGTTGCGCTGGTCATCGCTCAACTCCCGCCCCTCCTGTCAACTAACTCAGTTGCCAATCATGTGCAACTGAGATCGCCTGGCCGCAACCAAAAATTGTATATCGAGCGTCTCAGCGTCGCGATCGAAATACGGTCCGACGCGCACGGCCGGAAGTCAGTTGCAAATCATTCCTAATTGCGTTGACATTCTCAACTGGGCATGTACGCTGCAATCATGATAATCGGCGGGCAGATTTGGGAGCTGGAGCTGGAGGCGGGGGCCGATAGAATGAAGTCTACGAAATTTGGGGGCACGAGCCTGGGCTGGGCGTTGGCACTTTTGGTTGTGGCGTCCGCGTCGGCTCGTGCTGCGGACGAAAAGGCCGACGCGGACGCTGATGGTCTGGGTGACGTCTTCGGCTTCGCTTCCCCGACCGACACGCTCGGTAAGGGCGAGCGGGAGATCGCACAGGAATTGGTAGGGCGCTCTGGCCGAACGGGCGGCGCTTATCGCGTGCTCGACGGCAAGACACAGTTGGGCTTTGGGATCGTGGACGGTTTCTCGGTCACGCCTGGGCTACTCTCAGCACTTGGGCTAAGATCGACAGCATCGCCGATGCGCAAAATCACGAAGGTTTCTCGTTCAACGGCGCGGTCGTAGAGCTGAAGTGGATGGTCCTGGACCGAGCCAAGAACGGGGTCGGATTAGCGTTGCTCACAGAGCCTGGCGTCACCTGGACTGATGGAGAAACGGGCGACAGCGTTAGCGGGCGCGGAGCCGAGTTCCGGGTCGCCGCAGACTGGGCAGTGGCGCCCGGGAAACTGTATGCCAACGTCAACCTCGCCTACGGTCTTGAGCGGACGAAGGCTGATGGGGTGACGGAAGATGGTTCAGAGCTGTTTGCTTCGGGCGCTGTCGCCTACCGGCTGTCCGACAGGCTCTTTGTCGGCGCCGAGCTAAGGTACATTCGCGCCTATGATGGGCTCGGACTCGATGATCGGCTTGGCGAGGCCCTCTATCTGGGCCCGACGCTGTTCTGGCAGCCCACCGAGAAGATTGCGGTAACGATGACCTGGTCTCCCCAGCTGTGGGGCCGCGACAAGGCCGATCCGGGCTCGAGCCTCGACCTTGCAAACTTTGAGCGCCATCAGGGCAAGTTGAAAGTCGCGATCCCGTTCTGATCGGCCGGCTCGGCCGTTCGCAACATGATCGTCCAGTATCAGGAGTTGGCCGAGTGCCAGGACGGTATCGTCGCGGGTGGCCCTGCCGGGGGCAGAAGTTCGTGCCTGCATTTCTATGGGCGGCGCGGGCCTCCGTCGCCATTATGCTGCTGACGATCGCGTTTGCGGTTTCCGAAGCAAAAGCCCAGGGCGCGGCCTCGAAGCCGTTCCGCGTCGTGACAACGTTCACGATCATCCAGGACATGGCCCAGAATGTTGCGGGCACCGCAGCCGTCGTGGAGAGCATCACGAAACCCGGCGCTGAGATTCACGACTACCAGCCGACGCCGCTCGACATCATCAAGGCCCAATCGGCCGATCTCGTCCTATGGAATGGCCTCAATCTAGAGCGTTGGTTTGAGAAGTTCCTGTCCAACGTCAAGGACGTCCCGAGCGTGGTCGTCAGCGACGGCGTGGAGCCGGTCGGGATTCGCGCCGGCCCATATACCGGAAAACCCAACCCGCACGCGTGGATGTCTCCGGCCAACGCGCTGATCTACGTCGAAAACATCCGGCGCGCGCTCGTGAAGTACGATCCTGCCAACGCCGCGGACTATGACCGGAACGCCGCCGAATATTCCGCAAAGATTATGGCTCTCGACGTTCCGCTCCGCCAGCGCCTTGAAAGTGTGTCCGAGGAGCAGCGCTGGCTGGTCACAAGCGAAGGCGCGTTCAGCTATCTCGCGCGCGATTATAAGCTGCGCGAGCTATACCTCTGGCCGATCAACGCCGACGAGCAAGGCACGCCCCAGCAGGTTCGCCGGGTGATCGACGAAATGCGGCGCAACAGGATCCCGGTCGTATTTTCAGAAAGTACCGTGTCCGACAAACCGGCCCGCCAGGTCGCCAAGGAGACCGGCGCAAAGTACGGCGGCGTCCTCTTTGTAGACTCGTTGAGCGCGCCCGGTGGTCCAGTACCAACGTTCCTCGACCTCATGAACGTTACCGTGGAAACCATCGTCAGAGGCTTCGGAAAATGACAGCGCCTATCGGCGAAGTTTCGAAACACAGCGGCTTCCCGTCCTTGTCGATCAGGGGCATCACGGTGTCCTACCCCAACGGCACGACAGCCCTCCGCGACGTCAGTTTCGAACTTGGCCCCGGCACGATCTGCGGGCTGGTTGGCATCAACGGAAGCGGTAAATCGACCCTCTTCAAGTCCATCATGGGATTTGTGAGGCCCCGCGAAGGTGAAATCCGCATTTCGGGGCTCGACGTTGCGGCAGCCCTGAAGCGCAACATCGTCGCCTATGTTCCGCAGGTCGAGGAGGTCGACTGGAACTTCCCTGTCCTCGTCGAGGACGTCGTTATGATGGGGCGGTACGGTTACATGGGCTTCATGCGTTGGCCATCGGCCGAGGACCGTCGCAAGGTCGATGCTGCGATCGAGCGGGTTGGCCTGACGGCGGTTCGTCACCGCCAGATCGGCGAGTTGTCGGGCGGCCAGAAGAAGCGCGTGTTTCTCGCCCGCGCGCTCGCCCAGGAGGGTCAGCTGATACTGCTCGACGAGCCATTCACCGGCGTCGATGTAAAGACCGAGGACGCCATCGTCGAGTTGCTGCGCTCGATGCGCGCCGAGGGCCGTCTGATGCTGGTGTCGACCCACAATCTCGGAAGCGTGCCCGATTTCTGCGACCAAGTCGTGTTGCTCTTGAAGTCGGTCGTGGCCGCCGGCCCGACGCCCGAGACGTTCACACAAGCGAACCTGCAGAAGGCGTTTGGCGGCGTCTTGCGCCACTTCCATTTGGGTGGCGAGCGTCTGCACGACGACGACGACCGCCGCGCACTGACGGTGTTGACCGACGATGAGCGTCCCGTGGTGTTCTACGGCGGCAGGGCTGTCGACGGTGCGCCGCGCAAGCCCCGCTCGTGAGGCGCCTCTCATGATCGAGCTCATCGCCCCCTTCACCTACGACTATATGCTGAAGGCGATGTGGGTATCCGCACTGGTCGGCGGAGTATGCGCCTTCTTGTCCGCGTACCTGACGCTGAAGGGATGGTCGTTGATCGGTGATGCGCTCGCCCACTCCGTGGTGCCGGGTGTCGCAGCGGCGTATCTGTTGAAGCTGCCCTATGCGGCAGGTGCATTCGTTGCTGGCTTGCTGGCGGCGCTGGCCATGGCGATCATTCGGGCGCGGACGAGCCTGCGCGAGGATGCCGTCATCGGCGTGGTGTTCACGGCATTTTTTGCCAGCGGCGTCCTGCTGGTCTCTATCTATCCGACATCAGTCAATATTCAGAGCATCGTGTTGGGCAATATCCTCGGCATTTCCGACGAGGACGCCGCACAGGTGCTCACCATCTCCGTTGTTTCGCTCTTGGTTCTCGCGGTCACGTGGCGCGATTTGATGCTGGTGTTCTTCGATGAGAGCCACGCCCGCGCCGTGGGACTGCGGCCGATGACGATGAAGATCATGTTCTTCACGCTTCTCAGCGCCATGACGGTCGCCGCCCTCCAGACGGTCGGCGCATGCCTCGTCATCGCGATGGTCGTGACGCCCGGAGCAACCGCTTACTTGCTGACCGACCGCTTTCCCCGTCTCATCATGATCAGCGTCGCCATCGGCGTCGCAACGAGTTTCGTCGGGACGTACCTGAGCTTTTTTCTCGATGGCGCGACGGGTGGCATCATCGTCTGTCTTCAGACGCTGATCTTCCTTACTGCGTTTGTCTTTGCACCTAAGCACGGCATTCTCGCGAGCCGCCGCCGCACGCGCATGGCCGAGCAGGAGGGAGCATGACGACGGCCGCAGCCATCTACGACTTCTTTGCCGTCCCGTTGTCCTACGGGTTCATGCAGCGCGCGCTCCTGGCCGCGCTTCTCGTGGGGGCGGTCTGTGCGGTATTGTCGTGCTTCCTGGTGCTGAGGGGCTGGTCGCTGATGGGTGACGCCGTCTCTCATGCCGTCCTCCCCGGCATCGTGCTGGCGTTCCTGCTGGGGCTGCCGCTTGCGCTTGGAGCATTTGTCGCCGGATTGTTCTGCGCTCTCGCCACCGGTTATCTGAAGGAAAACAGCCGGGTGAAGGAGGACACGGTCCTGGCGATCGTCTTTTCGGGCATGTTCGCCCTAGGCTTGGTGATGTTCGTCAAGGTCGATACCGACCAGCACCTCAATCATATCCTGTTTGGCAACCTGCTCGGAGTGACGGTCCCCGAGCTCGTCGAGACCGCCATCGTTGCCGTTGTGACGCTCGGTTTCGTCCTGGCGCGGCGCCGGGATCTCGCGCTCTATTGCTTCGACCAGAACCACGCGCGCGCGGTCGGGCTCCCTGTCCGCTTGCTCCACTACGGGCTGCTGGTGTTCTTGTCGCTTTCGATCGTCGCGGCGCTGAAGGCGGTTGGAATTATTCTCGTCGTGTCCATGCTCGTGGCGCCGGGTGCCATCGGGTACCTCACGGCGAACCGCTTCGACCGCATGCTGGCGGTGGCGTCCGCGTCCGCCATCTTCTCAAGCGTCGCAGGTACATTCCTGAGCTTCCACATCAATGGCGCGACCGGGCCTTGCATCGTTCTCGTCCAGGCGGTGCTCTTCCTGAGCGTGCTTGCCTGGGCGGAGATCACCACGGCGTCGCGCCGCAGAGGCCGCTCGGGTGACGGCGGATCGATCCGGTAATCGGCGTTGGCTGGTTTAGGCGGGTCAGGAATTCGGGCGACGGAACTGCCGTCGCCGCGGTCGCCGGCGATCCGCGCGGTCGAGTGCTGAAACAACTTGAGCTCATGAATACGCCGACCTCGACACGGCGCTGACCGCATTCGCCATCGGAATGGGGCAGCCTGGAACGATGCCGCGGAGATCATCTGCACCAGTCCGGTCGCACGGCGCGGGCCAAAGATGTAAGTGGCTCGGACCACGGCACGGTGACATGCGCGCTGCTGGTGGGAGGCGCCTTAAAGGGCGACCGCGTCATCGCCGATCCGCCCCGACTGTCGAATGGTTCACTTGACGAAGGTCGCGACCTGAGGCCGACCTGCAATCTTCGATCCCGGCAAAAAGGAGAGTTACGCGATCAATTGGCAATCCCCGAAACGGGCGCTCGCCAAGGGCGTGTTGCCGCAAAGCGCGACCATAAAACCGCTCGACGGATTGCTGGCATAGCGCCACGCATAGGGTATCAGGGGCATGCTTCGGGTGTAAGGGGTTGCACTCATCTGACCCCCGGGCAGAGTGCGTAATGTCGCGCAGAGATTGCGAGGCTGCCTCGAAAGGAACCGACCCGTCCGTGCTCGACAAGTTGATTGCCACTTATCATATCCGCTCCGACGCCGCGTCCATCGCTGCCCGGGCCCGCGCTATTGCCATCGAGCAGAGCGTCGAGATGCCTCCGGACGCTATCGCGGACGCGCGCGTTGCCGACAGCGTGATCGGCCGCGTCGAGGCAATCTCGGATCTCGGTAATGGACAGTTCGAGGCACGCATCGCGCTGGCCGTCGAGACCACTGGCTTCGAGGCCGGTCAGTTGCTGAACATGCTTTTCGGCAACACCTCGATCCACGAAGATGTCGTCCTGGCAGGCGTCGAACTGCCGGTCTCACTGCGAACGACGTTTTCCGGCCCTCGCCACGGCCCCAAAGGGCTGAAGTCTCGCGTTCAGGCGTCGGGGCGCGCGCTCACGTGTTCTGCCCTGAAGCCGCTGGGGCTATCGTCTCTGGCGCTGGCGAGCCTCGCGAGCAGGTTGGCGCGCGGCGGGCTCGACTACCTGAAGGACGATCACGGACTTGCCGAGCAGGAGGTGGCTCCTTTCGCCGAGCGCGTGCCGGCCGTCGCGGCCGCCGTGCGCGCGGCTAGCGGCGACACCGGGCACCCGACCCGCTACATGCCCAACCTTTCCGGCAATCTCGACACTTTACGCCGCCAGGTTCGGATCGCCCGTGATGCGGGCCTTGATACGCTCCTCGTCGCTCCGATGATCGTCGGCCTCCCATCTTTTCATACGATCGTCCGCGAAAATGCCGACATGGCCTTCATCGCCCACCCGGCGATGGCGGGGTCCGCGCGCATCGCCCCGGCCGCGCTCCTGGGCAATTTGTTCCGCATGCTCGGAGCCGACGGCGTGATCTACCCCAACGTCGGCGGGCGCTTTGGATATTCGAGCGCCACCTGCCGCGCCATAGCGACGACGGCGCTCGCGAAAGTGGAAGGCATGCTGCCGTCTCTTCCCGTCCCCGCCGGCGGAATGACACGGCAACGCATACCCGAAATCCTCGACTTCTACCGCGAGGATGCCATGTTGCTGATCGGCGGCGATCTCCTCGGCGCTGGTGAGCGCATGACCGAGGAGGCGCGCGCATTCCAGGCGGCCGTGGCGGGATATGACTACGCGCGAGGTACGGTCGGCGCATGAGCGACGAGAATGGAGATCAGGCCGGGCTCCGCCGATTTCATCCGGACTACCGGTGGGACGGTGTTGAGCTCAAGGTCTACAAGGAGGATGGCCGCGACCTGTTTCGCGACGTGACGCGTCAGGTCCTATTTTCTCGGGCCGACCTCGCTGGCGAGCTGCGGTATTTCGAGGTGGCCGTTGGCGGCTTCACGACGCTTGAGCGCCACGAGCACGTTCATGCCGTACTGATCCTGCGCGGCCGCGGGCGGGCCCTCGTCGGGGATCGGATCGTCGATTTCGAAACCAATGACTTGATAACGATCCCGCCGCTGACCTGGCACCAGTTCCGCGCAGCGGGCGATCAGCCAATGGGGTTCCTCTGCATGGTCGACGCGGTACGCGACAAGCCACAGCTTCCCTCGCCCGAAGATGTCGCCGCGTTGCGGTCATCGGCCCCTGTCGACGAATTCCTCGGCTGATCACGCCCCCGCTATCGCCGTCCGCAACTCTACCGATTGCGGCTCTGGCCGCGGACGGGCTTTGCGCCCGGCAAACGCAAAGCCACCCGTTGGCGAAACCGAATTTTAGGCACTCGATGCTACCCAAGGGTGTGGTGTCGTGGCGGTATGCAACCGAAGAATCGAGCGGGTCCGATCAGCAGATCGTACCGGGTGCGAGGGTCTTCACGGCCGAGGTTGTGCCTGCCAGGAGTAGGAAATGCCATCGGAGTCAACTGCCGCGTATGGCGTAGCCGGCGAAAGTGAAAAGCCGGCTGCTGGCCGTCGTAAGCACCATCGCCAGCCCGTGAATTGGCCTGCAGTATGCCGTTCGGACAGCTTCGGCGACTGGAACGTCACGATCGTGGAGGCCTCTGACGAGGGCTTCGGTCTCGACCGGGCGCTGCCGATACCGCTGGAAAGCCGGTTTCGCATCGAACTCAGCGGTATCGGCACCTTCCTGTGTAGGATCGCCTGGAGCAGTGGGGGAAGATGCGGCGTCGAGTTGATCGACGGCAGGATGTCCATACCGCCCGGCGAGATCGACAGCTTGGGCCGACTGCTCATCGAAGCGGACATCTGAGCGCAAACTTCCCGAGGCGAACGCCCCGGAACCCGCGCCTCACTGCGCCGTGACGAGGCAGTCGAGGCCGTTCTGCTTCAGAGTCTGGCAGGGAGCCTTAGTATCGGCCGCACTGGCGTAGGGCCCGACACGGACACGGTAGTACGTGCTCCCGCCGAAAGCGGTCTGGTCGATGCTCACGTCGGTGCCGGATAGACCGGCATTGGCCCTGAGGCGAGCGGCGAGGGCATTGGCTTCCTCGACCGTTTTGACTGTGCCGACCTGGATGCGGTAGCTGCCGCCGGCCGCCGGAGCAACAGCGGCCGCTTGCTTCGCCGGCTTCTGGACTGCCTTGGCCGCCGAGGGCTTGGCGGTCTTGGCGGCGGGCTTCGCTTGTGCGGTCTGATCCGGCGTCGTCGGCTCGACTGCCGTGGCCGGCGTTGCGACCGCTCCCCAGGGAAGAACCTCGGGCGCATTGCTGCGGCTACCCGTGATCGGCCGACCTGCGACCGGACCGGCCGTCGGATCGGTCGCCGGTGAAGCGCTGTTCTGGGCCGGGATCGCCGCTGTCTCGATGGATTTGGAACCACCCGTCAGGCCGCCGAACAGCCCGCCAAGAACGCTACCTAGATCGGTGCCGCCGCCCGAAGGAGTGGCGGTCTGCTCGGCCGGAAGGGCGCTGAGCTGCGGCGTGGCCGGCGAGCCGTCCGCCGCGCCGATGGTGATCGTCTGGCTGGTGGCTGCGCTCGAAGCAGCGGCACCTGCCGAAGCAATGGACACACCGCCCTGCTCGTTGAGACCCGCCGCGCGATAAGCCTCGCTGCGAATGCGGGTTGCGTCCGCCCGCTCCTGGTCGGAGAGTCCGCCCTTGAACCACAAGGCGCTCGTGAGGTCGGATATGGCCTGTCCGGGCATCCCCTTCGCCTGGAAGGCCGCTCCGCGGTAGTAGAGGGCCCGAGCCAGCGCTGGTCCGGAAAGCCCTCCGGCCTGGACGGCCGCGTTTAGCGAATTGACGGCTTCTTCGTAGCGGCCTGCCTGATAGGAGGCCACGCCCGTCTCGTAGCTGCGCTGAGCGCGCGCCGGGTCGCGCGGTTGCTGGACATCTTCGCCCGTGGCCGCAGGCTTGGCAGGCTTCGACTTTGCCGTTGCTTTCGGCTGAACCGGTGTCGCGTCCTGAGCAACGACCTGACCTGAGATGGCGAGCGTCACCCCGCCGATCACCGACAGAGCAAGTACACCCGAACGAAGTTTCGACACCACCATGAGCATATCCGCGTTTCGACGCGCCTCCGGTCTGACCCGGAGAACTAACTCCGGGATATTATTCGACGGTCACCGACTTCGCGAGATTTCGCGGCTGGTCGACATCGGTGCCCATCAGGACGGCCGTGTGATACGCCAACATTTGCATAGGCACCGCATAGACGAGCGGTGCCACGAACGCATTGACCTTCGGCATCTTGAGATGCGCGAGAACTTTGCACCCGATCTTGTCCGGGCTCGTGTCAGAAATGAGGACGATCTGGCCCCCACGTGCGGCAACTTCCTGCAAGTTCGACAACGTTTTATCGAATAGTTCGTCCTCGGGTGCAACAACAACCACCGGAACGTTCTCGTCGATCAGCGCGATCGGGCCATGCTTCAGCTCTCCCGCCGCATACCCTTCCGCATGAATATACGAGATTTCCTTGAGTTTGAGCGCCCCTTCGAGAGCCAGTGGATAACTCACCCCGCGGCCGAGATAGATGACGTCCCGCGCCTTCATCATCTCGTGCGCAACGGTCTCGTAAGATTTCTCCTCCCGCAGCATCGTCGAGATGTGACGGGGAACCTCAGCCAGCGCCTGCAGCAGTTCGGCCTCTTTTGCCGCGTCGATCGTGCCGCGCGCGCGTCCGATCGCAATCGCGATGCAGGCCAGCACGGCCAGCTGGCATGTAAATGCCTTGGTCGACGCGACGCCGATCTCCGGCCCCGCGAGCGTCGGCAGCACCGCGTGGCTTTCCCGCGCTATTGTCGACGTGCGGACATTGACGATCGAGGCGATCTGCTGACCATTGGCCTTCGCATACCGCAATGTCGCGAGCGTATCGGCTGTCTCACCCGACTGCGAGACGAACAACGCGAGCCCGTTCGCTGCCAGCGGTGGCTCGCGGTATCGCATCTCCGACGCGACATCGATCTCGACCGGCACCCGGGCGATTCGCTCGATCCAGTATTTCCCCACGAGACCGGCGTAATAGGCTGTTCCGCAAGCGGAGATGGTGATGCGCGAAATGTCCTGTAGCGGGATGTGGAGGTCGGGGATGGTCACCTCGCCAGCGCCGAAATCGACATAGTTCGAAAGCGTATGGCTGATGACCTCGGGCTGCTCGTGAATTTCCTTCGCCATGAAGTGGCGATGGTTGCCCTTGTCGACCAGTAGCGAGCTGGCGAGCGACTTGATCACCGGCCTTTCGACCCTGGCCCCCGTCCGGTCGAAGATCTCCGCCCCGGTGCGGCGGATGACGGCCCAGTCGCCTTCTTCGAGATATGTGACCGCGTCGGTGAAAGGCGCCAGCGCGATGGCGTCGGAGCCCATGTACATCTCGTCCTTGCCGTGCCCGAGCGCCAGTGGGCTGCCCTGACGGGCAGCGATCATCATGTCGTCGTGCCCCGCGAAGATGATTCCGAGTGCGAACGCACCATGCAGTCGGGAAAGCGTGGCCTTGACGGCTTCGATGGGCTCCCGTCCCGAGGCCATTTCGTCGGTGATGAGGTGGACGACGGCTTCGGTATCCGTGTCGGTCTCGAAAACGTGTCCCTTCGCGGTCAACTCCGCCTTCAGTTCACGGTAATTTTCGATGATCCCGTTATGAACCACCGAGACCTTCGAGCTCATGTGGGGATGAGCGTTGCGCTCGCTCGGCCGCCCATGGGTCGCCCACCGCGTGTGCCCGATGCCGATGTGGCCCTCGAGCGGCTCGGCCAGCAGTCGTGCTTCGAGATTTCGCAGTTTGCCCTCGGCCCGGCGCCTGGCGAGATGGCCGTCCTCGACCGTCGCAATCCCGGCCGAATCGTAGCCACGATATTCGAGGCGGCGCAGCGCATCGACGAGGTCGGAAGCAACCGGCTTCGAGCCGAGGATTCCAACGATTCCGCACATATCCGAGATCCCTCAGAGGTTATTCAGGGTAACAGGCAGGACGCTAAATTCCCGCTCCCCGTCGATTTCGCACGCGCACGGTTAACCGGGCCGCGTGCGCGATGGATGCATAAATCGGGCCGATCGCGTCGGACAAGTCACGCAACGTTACCGTGTTTGTCAGCCGCGCCGGCTCATCATGGCGCGGAACTTGGCGGCCCAACCGGGCCGTTCGTCCTGGGCACTACGCTCCAGCGCCAGGCTGTCCGGCGCCACTTTCTTGGTTATTACGCTGCCCGAGCCGATGTAGGCGCCCGCCCCGATCTCGACCGGCGCAACCAGCGACGAGTTGGAGCCGACGAAGGCCCCGTCTCCGACCACAGTGCGGTTTTTCCGGTAGCCGTCGTAATTGCAGAAGATCGTGCCGGCGCCAATGTTCGCGTCCGCTCCTACCGATCCGTCGCCGAGGTAGGCGAGGTGATTGGCCTTCGAGCGCGCGCCCATTGTGACGGCCTTGACCTCGACGAAATTGCCGATGTGAACGTCTTCGCCGAGGTTCGCGCCGGGCCGCAGCCGCGCGTAAGGACCGATCTTGACCCCCGAGCCGATCTTAGCCCCCTCGAAATGGCAATTGGCCCGTATATGCACGTTGTCGCCAACCGTGACGCCCGGGCCGAAGAAGACGTTGGGCTCGATAACGACGTCCCGTCCCAGAACGGTATCAAAGCTTAAGAATACGGTTTCCGGAGCGATCATGGTGACGCCGTCCGCCATGGCCCGCGCCCTTGCCCGCCGCTGGTAGATCGATTCCGCCACGGCCAGTTGGTCGCGCGCGTTGACGCCCAAAACCTCGTCCTCCGGACACACCACGACTTGCGTCGTGGCGCCGTCCGCGCGCGCGATCTCGACCGCGTCCGTCAAGTAAAATTCGCCCTTTGCATTGGCGTTTCCGATTCTGTCGAGTACGCCGAGCAGGTCCGGCAACGCGAAAGCCATAACGCCGGAGTTGCACAGCGTCACTTGACGCTCGGCTCCGCTCGCATCCTTTTCCTCGCGAATGGCAATGAGCACGCCCGTCGCATCCGTCAGCAGCCGCCCGTAACCGGTGGGGTCCTTGGCGTGGAACCCGAGCACGGCAACTCCGGCGCCATCGTCGAGCGCATGCCTTAGCCGCACGATCGTCCGGGTTTCGATCAACGGAGTGTCTGCATAGAGCACGATGCAGTGGCCACCGGGCTTCCCCTGCGCTGCGCAGGCCGCAAGGTGTGCGGCAATAGCGGTGCGGGCGGCCAGAACGGCGTCGGCGGTGCCGGCCTGATTGGCCTGCACGTAGACCTCGGCGGCTTCAGCGAGCTTCAGGGTCTCGGCTCTCACAATGTCCATGTCGGGTCCGACAACGACGGCAAGCTTCTCCGCCCTTACGCTGGCCGCGAGCGATAGAACGTGCCCCAGCATCGACCGTCCGGCAACCTTGTGCAGGACCTTTGGGATGGCAGACTTCATGCGGGTGCCTTTGCCGGCCGCAAGCACGATGGCGAGCAGAGGCGTTGCATGATAATTCGCAGTCATTGAAATCCCCAGGTTCAAACTTGGCCGGAGTGCATGCCGCCCGCGGGCCGCCGCCGCCGCGGTGCAATCGGCGAACCACTCTCGATGCGTTGCATAGTGGACCGTAAGGGGCGCCTTCAAGCTTATCCACAGAGGCTGCGACGACGGGCGCGTGCGCATTGACCATGCCCGCCGACTCGGGCGAGCCAACGCCATACGGCGGCAAAGGTTTATTCCCACGTGTTCGTCTGCAACGAAGAAGGCGTAATCCATGCAGAGCCCTCTCACGACGGCCCATAGCGAAAGTCCCCGTCTGCCAAGGGGCTATCTTTCCGTTTGGGCAGCCATGGCCGGCATCTCCGTGGCCTACTTGACGGTGACGGCCTTCGAACCTGCCGCCACGACGCGTAGCCAGGCGACTGCCCCGGGCGATACGACACACGCGATCGAGGCAGCCGAGGCGCGCGCCATCAGGTTCAAATCGACGCTCGAGGACTTCCAGCGCGACTTGGCGCTCCTGCGAGACTCTCCAGAGGCGCGTGCCCTCGACAAGGGGTTCGGAGCGAGGCTCGCCGCTCTTGAGGAGCGGTTATCGATCGAGACCGGAATCGCCGTCGCCGATGTGGCAAGCGCGACCACGCCCGTGGTTGCAGCTGCCCCCGAATCTGCAAAGCCTGAAGTCGCCAAGTCAGAAGCCGCTCGGGCTCCCGAGCCGGTCCAGCCAGCCGCGAAGCCAAATGGGCCGCGTGTGGCCGGCGCCCTGGCGACCATAAACGACGGCCAGACGCGCATTTCGATCCCACCTGCCGCCGTTCTACAGCCGCAGCCGCAGCCACCGTCATCGCCCATCGAAACCGGCAGTCTCCAGAAGGCTCCGGCGAAGCTTGAGACCCCCGCCGCCGAGGCGGCTCGGGTCGTCACCCCGCCCTCCGGCAAGCCGATCGTGCTGAATGCCGGACCTGCAGCCGTTGGCACCGCGGTGGAGCCACAACCGAAACAGTCGGCGCCCGCGCAGCCTACAGGCTTTGCAGCCGTCGTCACGACTGTCACTGCGGCCGCTCCCCCGCCGCCGAAGCCCTACGCGGTACAACTCGGCTCTGCCGTCTCGGTTGATGAGTTGCGGTTGAGTTGGTCAATGTTGACCGAGCGTCACGGCGATGCGCTCCGCAACCTGCAGCCCCGCGTCTCGCAGACGGCGACACCCGAAGCCGGGCCGATTTACGATCTGTCCGCTGGCCCGTTCCGTTCGGCGGCCGATGCCAAGAAGGCTTGCAAGGCGCTGGCCGCTCGCGGAGTTGACTGCAAGGTCGCGAACTTTGGCGGCGACGCGCTCTGAACGCCGCGCGTCCCGATTTCTCGTCCGTTTGGCTCAGATCGTCCGCTTCGTTCAGATGCGGCTCAGTGCCATGTCGTCCCGATGGATCAGTTCGTCCCGACCCGTAAATCCGAGAATGTCGGCGATGTCGCTTGACCTCTTGCCAAGGATGCGTTCGGCATCGGCGCGCGCGTAGGCCGCGAGCCCGCGCCCGATTTCCCGTCCGTCCGCACCCCGGATCAGAACCGCGTCGCCCCTGTCGAACTGGCCGTCGACGCGCGTCACGCCCGCGGGAAGCAGGCTGCGGCCCTGCGCGAGCGCCCTTTCTGCGCCCGCATCGATGTGAACTGCGCCTTTGGGTTCGAGTTGTCCGGCGATCCAGCGTTTTCGAGCCGTGACGGGATCGGTGCCGGCAAGGAACCACGTCACTTTCGATCCGGCCGATATGGCCGAGAGCGGGTTCATCACCTTGCCGGTCGTGATCACCATGTTGGTGCCGGCGGCCAGGGCGATCTTGCCCGCCTCGATCTTCGTCTTCATGCCGCCTTTCGACAGTTCCGTGCCGGCATCCCCCGCCATGCTCTCGATCTCCGGAGTGATCGCGGTCACGAGGGGAATGTGCCGGGCGCTCGGGTCGGACTGGGGCGGGGCCGTATAGAGGCCGTCGATGTCGGACAGCAGCACCAGGCAGTCCGCCATTACCATGCTGGCGACGCGGGCCGACAACCGGTCATTGTCGCCATAGCGGATTTCCGTCGTGGCGACGGTGTCGTTTTCGTTGACGACGGGGATCGCGCCGAGTGTGAGCAGCGTCGTCAGGGTCTGCCGCGCATTGAGATAGCGCCGCCGTTCTTCCGTGTCGCCAAGTGTCAGAAGTATCTGTGCCGCTGTAAGCCCGCGCGCCGCGCACATCTCCTGGTAGGCGGCCGCCAGACTGATCTGCCCGACGCTCGCCGCCGCCTGGCTTTGTTCGAGTTCCAGCGGTCCCTTGGGAAGGCGAAGGGTATGGCGGCCGAGCGCAATCGCGCCGGACGAGACCAGTACGACCTGCTTGCCCGCTTTCGTCAGCGCGGCGACGTCGTCGAGCAGCGACCGGAGCCATTCGGACTTGAGCCGGCCGGTTTCGCGATCCGCCAGAAGAGCCGAGCCGATTTTGACGACAATTCGCCGGGCGTCGGTCCATTCGCGGCGGACGAGGCTCGGATGGACATCGCTCGCGGTAGCGGCCGAAGCGTGGGTAGGTTCCGTCGTCATGGCGTTTTGAAGCTTCTCGTCGGTGGCCCGGGCCCGGTGGCGCGGGCAGAAGGTCTCGTGTTGCGGCTGGCAGCGGCCCTCCTCTCGCATTTGCGTGGCCCGTAGGCAACGCTAGAGGCATCACGCGGCGAGATTGGCTCCATCGACTTTGCAAGGATGGACGGTTCGGATAGTCACAAATGTGATCTGCGAGCGCCGGTGCGCGCCGTGTCCCTGCACTAAGTCGTGTCCCTGCACTAACCTGGGCTCCTCCGATGGCCATGAACCGAATCACTCTCAATGTGGCCCTTCTTTCCGGCGCTTGTGCACTGGCGATGGCCGCTGCGGCGCCAGCCTCGGCTGGTGGGGCGGACGGTATTCTTCCGGCCGGTACGACGATCGCGCTCGGCGCCCAGGCCGTCGTCCAGCCGAAGTATGAAGGCGGTAAGGACTACGAGGTGATCGTTGTCCCGACGATCAAGTTCGGCCCTGGCTCCAGCCCGTTTGGTTCGCGCATCCAGGTCGATTTCCAGAGCCTCCAGGATGTCGGCATCGGCGTGCTGAACGTCCGCAATTTTTCCGCCGGTCCCGCACTCGGCTATCGCTTCGACCGCGAGGAAGACGACGGCAGGCTGCTTCGCGGCCTTGGCGATGTCGATGGCGGTCTGCTGGTAGGCGGCTTCGTGCGCTACGACTTCAAGCCTGCCTACATTCGCGCCTCCTACCTTACGCAGGTCACGGGCGATGAGAATGCCGGTGGCGTGTTCCGTATCCAGGGCGGCGCCGACTACCGCCTCGACCCCAGGCTGTTCGTAAAGACGTTCGCCGCCGTGGAATTCGGTGACGACGACTACATGCAGACCTATTTCGGCGTCACGGCCGCTCAATCGGCGCGTTCCGGCCTGCGCGCATTCAACGCCGAGGCCGGCGCAAAGAGCTTCCACCTCGGGTTGACCGCCGACTACGAGGTGTTCCCGACCTGGACCTTGACGGCTGGCGTCGAGTACGTTCGGCTGCTAGGCGACGCGGCTGACAGCCCGGTTGTCGAGGAAGAGAATCAGGTGATTGGCCGCATCGGCCTGTCGAAGTCGTTCACGCTCGGCCAGTAAGTTAACTCGGTCAGCGAGTATTGCCCGGGATCAGGCTCGAATCTGATCTTGATAAATTCGGCGCGATGCAGCGCCACTTTCCGTCGGTCGCCTGAAATCGGCTTCCGATTGCTTATCATCATTCATTGAGTTCGCCGGGGCGACATGCCGCACCGGTCAGCCCCCATCGACGTTGGGGGCGAGCCGCAAGCAACGGCGAAACCGCTACTTTCGGCCGATTGCCGCACGCGCTGGCGCCACACTAGGGTCGTCACGCAGTTCGGATCACCAAATATCGGCTGCTTCACGCAAGTGTGATCGTGCGATTGGCGCGCATCGCCTGCATTATTATTCCCTGGGCACAGGACGACCATGAACCCTGAACTCTTTCCGCTCTCCTCCACGGGCAAGCTGCATCACAACACCCCTGTCACGCAGCTCGTTGAGTTTGCGCTCGCGCGCGGAGAGGGCCGCCTCGCCACGACCGGGGCGCTTGCTGTCGAGACTGGTGTACACACCGGACGCTCCGCCCAAGACAAGTTCGTCGTCCGCGACGCGGAGAGCGAAGGCCAGATTTGGTGGGACAACAACAAGCCGATGACGCGCGAGCACTTCGACGTGCTGCTCGGCGACTTCCTGAAGGCGGCCAAGGAGAAGGAAATCTTCGTCCAGGATCTGTTCGGCGGCGCAGATAAGAACCACCGTTTGCCGGTTCGCGTTTTCGCCGAGTACGCTTGGCATGCTCTGTTCATTAATCACATGCTGCGCCGTCCGGGCCCTGGCGACCTCGAAGGCTTCACGCCTGGCCTCACGATCGTCAATCTGCCGACGTTCCGGGCCGATCCAGCCCGCCACGGCTGCCGCAGCGAAACCGTCATCGCTTGCGACTTCACCCGTCGCATCGTCCTCATCGGCGGCTCGAGTTACGCCGGCGAAACGAAGAAGAGCGTATTCTCGTTCCTGAATTACATCCTCCCGCCCAAGGGCGTCATGCCGATGCATTGCTCGGCAAACGTCGGCAAGGCCGATGATTCAGCCGTGTTCTTCGGCCTTTCGGGAACCGGCAAGACGACGCTGTCCGCCGAACCTTCCCGCACGCTACTGGGAGACGACGAGCACGGCTGGTCTCCGCAGGGCATCTTCAACTTCGAGGGCGGATGCTACGCCAAGACGATCCGCCTCTCGGCCGAGGCCGAGCCCGAGATCTGGTCCGCGTCCAACCGCTTTGGAACCGTCCTCGAGAACGTCGTGATCGATCCGGTCACCCGCGCTCCGAACTTCGACGACGGCACGCTCGCCGAGAACTCCCGCTCTGCCTATCCGCTGCACTACATCTCGAACGCCAGCGCGACCGGCACCGCGGGCCACCCCAAGAATATCGTCATGCTGACCGCTGATGCTTTCGGCATCATGCCGCCGATTGCCAAGCTGACGCCGGCACAGGCGATGTACCACTTCCTCTCCGGCTATACCGCCAAGGTCGCCGGCACCGAGAAGGGCATGGGTAACGAGCCCTCTGCCACATTCTCGACCTGCTTCGGCGCACCGTTCATGCCGCGCCCGGCATGGGTTTACGGCAACCTGCTCCGGGCCCTCATCGCCGAGCACAAAGTCGATTGCTGGCTTGTCAACACCGGTTGGACGGGTGGCAAATACGGCACCGGCAGCCGCATGCCGATCAAGGCGACGCGCGCTCTCCTGAACGCCGCGCTCTCCGGCGAGCTCAAGGGGCAGGCGATGCGCACTGATCCGGTATTCGGCTTCCAGGTTCCACTTGGTCTGAGCGGCGTCGACGCCAAGATCCTGACACCTCGCGAGACCTGGGCCGACAAGGCTGCTTATGACGCAATGGCGGCCCGCCTCGTGGAAATGTTCCAGCAGAACTTTTCTCGCTTTGCCGACCACGTCGACGCCGAGGTCCTGGCGGCCGGACCGCTGCCGTTGCGCACCGCAGCCGCCGAATAACGCCACCGGGCAGGTGTTCATCACGAGAAGGTCTTGGCGCGCTGGCTCGCACCGGCGCGCCAATTTTTTTCGATCGGGCTGCAACGGACCCGGTCGCCCCCGGCCGTTGAGGTCGTCGATCGGCCTCCCGTCCCGCGCACCCGACGTCGCCGATGTGCCACCACGAACGCGGTTCACCGGGAGAGCGAGTTAGGGTAGGTGTGCAGGTTCGGGGGCGGTGGATCCGGGGGCGGCGGATACGGCGAGCACCTGGACGGGAGGATCGGATGGTCTCGAAAGAAAGACCGAAAGACCCGACGCGCGATCGGGACGCGGATTTCCGCGACAGGGTGCGCACCAAACTTCTGGCTGCAGCAGAGGCCATCATTGCGAATGAGGGCTACGCCGCCGTCCAGGCTCGCAGGGTGGCGACCGAAGCCGGCTGCGCCATCGGCACCGTCTATAACATCTACGGCGACATCGACGGCCTTATACTCGCCGCCAATACGCGCACGCTGTCCGATCTTGCCGTCGCATTGAAGGACGCCCAGATTCGCTCTGAGGGCCAGGATCTTGAGGCGCGTCTGATGTCGCTGGCCAACGCCTACCTCGACTTCGCCACTCTCAATCAGCTTCGCTGGCGCGCCGTCTTCGAGCACCGCCTGCCCGACGACTACCCAATTCCGCAGGCTTTTCTCGACGACCGTCGTGGTCTACTGGCGCTCATTGAGAGCGAGATCGGGGACACCGGTCCCTCGGACCCGGAGGAGCGCCAGGACGCGGCCCGCGCGCTCTTTTCGGCGACACACGGCAACGTTTTGCTGGCGTTGGACGCGAAACTCGGCCCCTTCGAACCGGATCGCTGCGAGCGCCAGATCCGCTTTTTGGTCCACCATGTCGTGATCGGGCTGGGGCGCTGACAACGCCGGCTTCAGAAGTCCGTGAATTCCGGAGCTTTCGGCAGGCTGTCTTTGAAATAGCGAACGGCGCGCTCGGCCACGAGGCCCACCACGAGTCCGAACAGCCCCGCCAGCGCTGCGCCGACGAGCCATTCGACGAGGCGGCCAACGTAGGGCAGTCCGCCGCCGATACCGTGCGATATGGCGTGGATGACCTTTTCAGGCGATGTAACGCCGAACTCGTAGAGCCCGTGAATGATGATGCCCCCTCCGACCCACAGCATCGCCAGCGTGCCGACGGTTGAAAGCCCGCGCAGAAGCACAGGCATCCCGGCCACGATGCCTCTGCCGAGCGCTTGTACGGCCGGGCTCTTTTGGCGCGCCATGACAACGCCGGCGTCGTCTGCCTTCACGATCACGGCGACGAGCCCATAGACGAGGGCGGTGACGAGCAGCGCAACAGCGACGAGGGCGATGATCTTCGTAATGAACGGTGCGCGCTCTACCGTCGCCAGAGCAATGGCCATGATCTCGGCCGACAGAATGAGGTCCGTGCGAATGGCTCCTGACACACGCTCGTCCTCCATCGCCTTGGGATTGAGCGGCTTGCCGGCTGGCTTTGTCGGGCGTTCGGCATGCCCGGTGGGCACAACCCACTCGTGGACCTTTTCGTACCCCTCGAAGCAAAGGAACACGCCGCCCGCCATCAGCAAGGGAATGATCGCCCATGGCGCCGCGAGGCTGAGAATGACGGCACCCGGCAAAAGATAAATGAGCTTATTCTTGATCGACCCCCACGCGATGCGGCCGATGATCGGCAACTCGCGGTCGGCGGAAAAACCCACCACGTATCTCGGTGTGACGGCCGTGTCGTCGATCACGATACCCGCAGCCTTGGTGCCGGCCGTGGCTGCCTGCGTTGCGGCGTCGTCGAGTGAGGCGGCTGCAACTTTGGCAATCGCGGCGACATCGTCGAGTAGGGCCAGTAGTCCGCTGCTCATCGGGTCTCGGTCCGGTCTCTAGAGGGGGGGATTACCTGTTGCACAAGCGCAGCTCAGGCAGTCGCAATGCCAAGGTATCGCCTTCGTGTTAAGTGCTGGTGACCGGCGCAGTGTCACGGAATGCGTCGGGTACAATGACACCTGCTGTCAAAACATCTTTGCCCGGGCGTATGATTAACAAGTTGTCGATCTGTCATATAGACGGCTGCGTTGCGACTGGCGGGCGGTAGAGGGCCCGTCCACCAAATGCCAACGGGGCGTTGACGGCGAACCGCAAGGGCGACCGTCAACGTCTCCACCGTGCCCCAAAAACCGGAGCGATTAGCGCCGGACGACTGCACGTCACGGCCAGGTTGCAGCTTCCTGCGACGACTCATGAATTTGCAGCGGACGCCTTTCGCGGTTACAAAAGCCGCAAATTGTCTCCCCGGTGAGACCCCCCGCGTAGAAATCCTCGAACAGAGGCCGCACGCTCATGGATTTGGCTCTCTACCCCGCGCCCGATGCTGGGCTCTATGACCTGCTCGTGCTCTGGGCGGTCAGCTACGTCTTCTTGATGGCTCTGTATTTCGGCTTTTGCGGCCTCTTCCACTGGCTGAACACCCTCTATCCAGAGCGACGCATCCAATCGCGGCCGCAAAAGAATCTGGTCGCCGAGGAGATCCGCCATAGCGTCGTGGCGTTGATATCGATCTCTCTTTACGTCGCCCTGGGACTGTTCATCCAGGCCAAGGGCTGGGCGCTGATCCCGCTCGAGTTGTCCTGGTGGTCTGTGCCGCTGACGTTCTTCGTCTCGCTCATGCTCTACGATACCTGGTTTTACTGGGGCCACCGCCTCATGCACACCAAGCTCCTGTATCGATGGCACTCTCAGCACCACCGCTCGATCGTGCCGTCGCCCTGGGCCAACAATTCGGACAGCCCGGTTGGAGCCTTCGTGGAGCAGTTCTACTGGGTCGTACTGCCGTTCGTCCTGCCAATCCCGCCCGAGGTATTGATCGCCCATAAGATCTTCGATCAGGTGACGGGTATCGCCGGACATGCCGGCCACGAATATTTCGCGGCGCCTTCGAACCGGACGCCGTGGCCGTTGCTGTGCACGACTTTCCACGATCAGCACCACGGCCACTTCAACTACAATTACGCGAACACGTTCTCCTGGTGGGACCGTCTGATGGGTACGCTGCACCCGAAGTACGACGAGATCGTCCAGCGATTCGAGACCGCCCCCCCACCGCGAAAGTCGTCGCACACCTCTTCGCCATCCGCAGGGGAGTGATGCTCCGGGGCTGGCGTTGGCATTCCATTTGACTTAATCGAACCGCCATGACCCACCCCGCCCCATCCATCGTCAGGACGAGAGCCACCTCCGAGCTGATGCATGCGCTCGGCAGGGCCGCCCGCGAGGCCGCCCGGGCCCTTGCCGTTGCGACCTCAGACGCCAAGTGCAAGGCCCTGACCACCGCGGCTGAAGCGTTGCGCGCCGCAACCCCGACCATTATCGAGGCCAACGCTCGCGATCTGGCGGCCGCCCGCGAAGCAGGTCGTCCGGCGGCGTTCATCGACCGGCTGATGTTGGACGCATCCCGCGTCGCGGGAATGGCGCGCGGACTGGACGAGGTCGCCGCTCTGCCCGATCCGGTCGGCCGCGTGCTCGCCCACTGGACCCGGCCAAACGGCCTCGACATCACGCGTGTCGCTGTTCCGCTGGGCGTCATCGGCATAATTTACGAGAGCCGACCGAACGTGACCGCGGACGCCGGTGCGCTGTGTCTGAAGTCGGGCAACGCTGCAATTCTGCGCGGCGGATCGGATAGCTACCATTCGTCGGAGGCGATCGTCGCCTGTCTCCACGAGGGACTGCGGGCGGCTGGTCTCCCCGAGACCGCGGTCATGCTCGTGCCGACCACGGATCGCGATGCCGTCGGCCACATGCTGTCGGGTCTGGATAATTCCATCGACATCATCGTTCCTCGAGGCGGCCGGAGTCTCGTCGAGCGCGTTCAGTCCGAGGCTCGCGTGCCGGTCTTCGCGCATCTGGAAGGCATCTGCCACACCTACGTCGACCGTGATGCCGACCTCGGCATGGCGATTCCGATCGTCCTCAATGCCAAGCTCCGTCGGACCGGCGTATGCGGTTCTACCGAAACGCTCCTGGTCGACCGGAACGCTGGGCCGGAATACTTGCCCGCCCTCGTCAAAGCTCTGCTGGATGCGGGATGCGAGGTGCGCGGCGACGCCCCCACGCAGGCCGCTGATCCGCGCGTCAAGAGGGCCACCGTAAGTGACTATGGATGTGAATTCCTGGACGCGATAATCGCCGTGAAGGTGGTCGGTGGGGTCGAAGAAGCCATGGACCACATCGCGGCCTACGGGTCGCAGCACACCGACGCCATCATCACTGAAAGCAAGGGCACAGCCGAGCTGTTTCTGAACTCGGTCGACAGCGCGATCGTGCTTCACAATGCGTCAACACAGTTCGCTGACGGCGGCGAATTCGGGATGGGGGCCGAGATCGGCATTGCAACCGGCAAGATGCATGCCCGTGGTCCGGTCGGCGTCGAACAGTTGACGACCATGAAATACCAGGTCCGCGGCACGGGTCAGGTACGTCCAGGCTAGGCCGGACGAGCCTAGAACGTGCTCAAAATCAAAGACTTAAGAGCGCATTTATGATTCCGCTTGAACCGAACGCGCTTTAGTGTCGTGACCGCAAAATTCGTCTCATTCTTCAGCAAGCGTCGAACGAATTTCGCGGTCTGAACGACACTAGACGCCCTCTGCCTCGCTCGCCGGGCGAAGCTTGACCTGCATCGCGGATACATTGGGCTCGGCGGCCTTCCGGGTCCGTTCGACGAGGTCACGATAGAGCTCGATCAGGTTTCGGCCGAAGTCCGTGAGTGCCGCCCCTCCACCGCTTTTCCCGCCGGTCTGGGAGGAGACCACGGGTTCGTCGAACGCGCGGTTGAGCTGGTCGACGAGATCCCAGGCTTGTCGATAGCTCATGTTCATCGTTCTGGCGGCCGCAGAGATCGAGCCGGTCTCCGCGATGCGCTCGAGCAGCAGGATTTTCCCCGGGCCGAGCCGGCCGTGGGGCCCGAGATCGACACGGACGATGAGCGATATGCATGGACTGACTTCGGATGCAGTTGCCAAGGTGGACCCCCGGATGAACGGCTGATTGCGGAAGTTGCCCGAACATAGAGACGCGAGGCCCCGCCCGGCAACCCGCCAGTGGTTTGAAACAGCCGAATGACCGGCCGCTCAGTTCGCTGCGCATATTGGGCGGACTGGACGCAGCTCCTTGAGGTCGGCGGTTGCCTGCTGCGAATTCAGACCTGACGGAAGGCGCCGCCGACATCGCCCGAGCGGAGCGCAAAGAGGCGCGAATCTTATCAGTATCAAGACACCAGCGCAGTCAGGTCCACCCGGTCCGAACAGGTGGCATGCTTCCTAGGGGCAAATCGCCGAGGCAAACGGCCATGTCGCAGACCTTCGGGCAGCCAAGTCGCCTCGGAGCCAAAGCCCCGCGTCAGCTCCGCCGCCTGAGCAGAAAAACCGCCTTTTCGCCGAACAGGTTCTGCATCGTCAAGTTGGCCCGGATCGGCAGTCGGCGCCCCACCGAGTTGAACGCCACGGCCTCCACGATCTCCGCATCCACCTCGCGGGTAAGATCGACGAAATCCTTGATGGTGCAGAGGTGGGCGTCCGGCGAGAGGTACCATGGCTCCGGAAGGTTGCGCGTCTGCGGCATTCGCCCGTCGAACAGCAGATTGTAGCGTATCCGCCAGTGCCCGAAATTCGGGAACGAGATGATCACGTACTTCCCGATGCGCAGCAGGTTCTCAAGGACCGTCTTGGGGAACCGCGTTGCCTGGATGGTGAGCGAAAGGATCGCATAGTCGAATGCGCCGGCCGGATAGTCGGCGAGATCGCTGTCGGCATCGCCTTGGATCACTGAAAGTCCACGCGCCACGCAGGCATTGACGCCCTCGCGCGAGATTTCGAGCCCACGCCCATCGACATTCTTCGTCTTCGCCAGAAGCTCCAGCAGCGCACCGTCGCCGCAGCCCACGTCGAGCACACGCGAGCCCGGCGCCACCATCTCGGCAATGAACTGGTGGTCGACGCGCGGCGTGATTGTCGCGGTTTTGGGCGATGAGATCAGTTCTGTGGTGGTTACCATGGCGGAACATCTAGCATCGATAGGGGAGCAAGGCGAATGCGCCGCATGGCCATATATCATCCGCCCGCCCGGCGTCACCGCCGACGTCGCTGTTCGCCACGCCCCCCGAGCAGGTCATTTCGCCGTGACGCGCCGGCTGTACCGTGTTGCGAGATCGATCTCGAACGTCTCGTCGGCTGAGGTCACCGGCGCCACCGACCAGTGTTTGACCGAAAGCTGGACGCGGTCGACCTTCGTGCTCTCCCGATTTGCTTCGTCGACGAGGTAGTAGACCGCGATCCCGCGCTGCTTGGACTTGTCGCAAGCGTTCCCGAAGTGCTTGCCTGCCGCCGTGATCTTTTCATACCGCAACATGATGCGACCGTGCTTCGGCGCCGACGTAACGGAAACCCGCGGCGCCGGACGGCTCTGGCAACTCTGGTCCCATGTCGCAAATCCTCCGAGCCGCACGACGTTGTCGTTTGTGATGTTGTCGGCGGATGCGAAGGTGCCGTCGTTTGGCTTTGCGAGATAGTACTGTCCGAGTATGCCATCGAAATAGGCTGGCTTCTGCACCTCCTTCGTTTCGCCTGCCACGATCACCTGGATGCGCTTGGCGATGTCGACGAGGCTGCTGTCCCGCTGTGCAATCAGCGGCATCAGATTGTGAATGTAGAGTGTGTTTTCGCGATCCGCCACGGGCTTGTCGCTGGCGTATTCGTCCGGTCCCGCCGAATACATAACGAAGGCGTTGTAGACGTTCTCGATGCGGGCAAGACCCTTGGTCTGTCCCAGGGTGCCTTTTGCCTTGCCTTTACCCTTGTCGCGGAACGGATCGTTGCGACAGGCGTCCAGGATGTAGACGGCCGCCCGGGGCTGACGTGACTGGATGTCCTCGAGGACCTGATGGAAATTGACGCTTTTTTCCAGGAAGGCCTCCCGGCCCGACGACGGTCCTGGAATATCCTTCGGCAACAGATAGTTTAGTGTGTCGACCTGTACGCCGTGCCCTGCGAAATAAAATACCACGTCGTCGCCCGCCGAGATCGCATTGAGGAATTCCGACCACGCGGAATTGAATTCCTTCAGTGAAATGTTCTTGTGAAACGCCACTGTGAAGCCGATTTCTTCCAGTTTTTTGGCCATTCCCGTTCCATCCGCGATGGCCGTTTCAAGGCTGCCGACGTTGGCGTAGCTGTTGACCGCGGCGACGAACGCCCGCTTTTCCGCATGGGCCGGATGGACACCCAAAATGGCGAACGACAGGCACGCGACCGCTCAAAACAAGAGATGTCGAAACATTCGGGCCCCCAGTGTAGGCAAATCGACAATCGGCAAATGGAAGAATTCTATTCTTTTGCAGTCGGAAATAGCGTGTTCTGGCTGACTGATGACGCATAGACCAGGGCGTGTTGACCGGGCCACTCGATGTCCGCCGCCGTCGTTTGAGCGACGATGTCGGCACTGCGAGCAGGCAACTTCGGCTCGGTCCCGAACGAGATTTCGCCCGTGTTCCGAGCCTCCCCGTGTTCCGAGCCTCCCCGTCCCGGGCTTAGTCTCGGTTCGGTGCTTTGACCCCGGCGACCGTGGTCCGCATCGCGGTCTCGTCCATTCCGCCGCCGCCGGTTGCCGAGGCGATTTCGAACCCGCCGCCACCGGTTTCTTCGGCCGCATCTTCATCGCGCCCGCCGCCTGAATCGGAAGACGAGCCCTTCTGCTGTTTGGGAGCCGCCGGCTCCGGCTGCTGTTGTTGCTGAGACTTGATCGCTCGGTTGATCCAGGAATTCTTGCCGGGGCCGGCGATCGCCTCGCGGTCGTCTCCGGCGGCGAGGTAGAATGAAATGAGGAGAGTGGACGCAATAAGAACGCGGTTCATACTTAGTCCTCAAAAATACGTAGCGAGAATGTCGGCTGAACACTGCAGTTCAGCATACCAATTTTCGATGGCCCCTTGGTAGTGCCGGCCGGCAACGTACGGCATCGATTGTCGCACGAGGCCCGATCCGCCGACAATCAGCTTGCGCTGCGGGCCCTGGTGCGGTCCATCAGGCGCACCATCGCCGGGAAGGAGCGCACATGAAAATCTGCATGATCGGAGCCGGTTACGTCGGGCTCGTGTCGGCCGCCTGCTTCTCGGAGTTCGGCTGGAACGTCACGTGCGTCGACAATGATCCCCAACGTCTTGCCGATCTCGAGGCGGGCAAATCTCCGATTTACGAGCCGGGCCTCGATGATCTGCTCGAGCGCAACATCAAGGCCAAGCGCATCTCCTTCACCGGCGATCTCGCCTCTGCGGCCGCCGACGCGGAGATCATCTTCCTCGCGGTCGGCACGCCAATGCGCCGAGGGGATGGCCACGCCGACCTGTCGTATGTGTTCGCCGCCGTCGAGGAGCTGGCGCCCCATCTGAACGGCTTCAAGGTCATCACGACGAAATCGACGGTCCCGGTCGGAACCAGTCGCGAGATAGAGCGCCGTCTCAAGGCGCTCCGCCCCGATGCCGACTTTGCGGTGTGCTCCAATCCGGAGTTCCTTCGAGAAGGATCCGCGATCCAGGACTTTACCCATCCCGATCGTATTCTGGTCGGCTGCGACGACCCCCGCGCTCGCGCCGTGATGGAGCGGCTCTATAGACCGCTCGCCCTTCGCCAAGCGCCACTGTTGTTCGTCGACCGCGAAAGCGCGGAGTTGGCCAAATATGCCGCCAACGCGTTCCTGGCCATGAAGATCAGCTTCATCAACGAGATCGCCGACCTGTGCGAGGCCGTGGGTGCGAACGTGCAGGAGGTCGCGACCGCCATCGGAAAGGATCGCCGCATCGGCGACAAGTTCCTCCATCCAGGGCCCGGCTATGGCGGGTCGTGTTTCCCCAAGGACGTCTCCGCCCTCATTCGCACCGGTCGCGACAACAAGGCGGCCGTCTCGCTCGTCGAACAGGTCGAGCGCGTCAACAGCGAGCGGAAACTGGCGATGGCCGGCCGCATAGAGCAGGCCGCCGGCGGCTCGGTGCGCGGCAAGACCATCGGCGTGCTCGGCGTGACGTTCAAGCCCAACACGGATGACATGCGTGATGCCCCGAGCCTCGTGATCGTCCCGATGTTGCAGGAGAAGGGCGCGACCGTTCGCGGCTATGATCCCCAGGGCGAGAAGCACGGCTCGCCACTGTTGCCGGGAATTGAATGGTGCGCCGATGGCTATGATGCCGCCAAAGGAGCCGACATCCTGGTGATTCTCACCGAATGGAACGAGTTCCGTGCGCTCGACCTCGCGGCCGCCAAAAAGGTCATGAAAGGCTCTGTCATCGTCGACCTGCGCAACGCACTCGACCCCGAGCGGGCACGGGCGAACGGTTTCACGTATTTCAGCGTCGGTCGCAAATAGCGGCCGCAAAGTAGCGACTGGCGGACCCCGGCAAGGAACACCATGTTGACGGGATCAGGTGCGCACCGCATTCCTCGTGCACCAGTCGCCGATCGGGAAAATAGCGTCATGAGCGAAAGTCCAGCCACGGCATCTGTCTGGCACGGCACGACCATTCTCACCGTCCGAAAGGGCGGCCGGGTTGTCATCGCCGGCGACGGCCAGGTCAGCCTCGGCGCAACCGTCATCAAGTCGAACGCCAAGAAGGTCCGCAAGCTCGGCCGAGGCGACGTGATCGGTGGATTCGCCGGCGCCACCGCCGATGCTTTCACATTGTTCGAGCGGCTGGAGGCGAAGCTCGAGCAACACCCCGGCCAGCTGACCCGCGCGGCCGTGGAACTCGCCAAGGACTGGCGTACCGATAGGTTTCTGAGGCGGCTCGAAGCCATGATGATCGTCGCCGACGCGACGACCACCCTCGTCCTCACCGGTACTGGCGACGTGCTGGAGCCCGAAAATCACCTCATGGGCATCGGGTCGGATGGAATGTTCGCACTGGCCGCCGCGCGGGCCCTGATCGATCAGCCGCTCGAAGCAGATTACATCGCCCGCCGCGCCATGGGGATCGCCGCGGACATCTGCGTTTACACGAATACGAGCCTCGTCGTTGAAATGCTCCCGTCCACGGCGGGTGCTTGACGAAAAGAGGCTCGGGCATGTGACGGCCGGTCGGCCGGTCACCGGCGTGCCGTGGCGAGGGCGCCGGCACATGGCTCACGTGCGGTGACGCAACTATGCGGAAACATTGTCGCTGTGGCCGCAACGCACCGGCCGCCGCCATCAATTGTCGCGCTCGAAACGAACCAGAAGCGCCAAGCGGCGTTCGGGCCTATATACCGTCCAAAATATGGGCAAGCTGCCGCTTGGCTTGGCGTAAGCCATATATACTCCTGGCTTTGTCGGCGCCGCCAACCGTCATGTCCTATGCGACCTGCGCGTCATGTCCGGCATCGCTTTTCGGATGCTACGCTTCGAACTCAGTGTGGAGCAAAAGTGCTCGATCATAATCCACCGGAGTTGACCGTCGGGCGGCGAGGCCTTTCTTGCGAAATCGTGAGCGGCGTCGCTGCGACCGATCCGGCATTTTGGCAATCCGCGCTGCCGGGTGAGGCCGAGGGATATGCCTACCACGCGGCCTGCGAAGCGACCGGCGAGCATGTATTCAAGCTCGGCGCCGCCGTGGTGCGCGACGGCGCAAGAATACTGGCCGTATGCCCCGTCTTTCGCATCGATTACCGCATGAATACATCTCTGCAGGGAACGGCCCGCAGCATCAGCGAGGCGATCGACCGGCGGCTCGGCACTGGTGTGGTGAAGCTGCTGGGCCTTGGTTCGCCCTACGCAGACACGTGCGCGATCGCCGTCGAGCCGGGTCTGGATGCATCGGCGCGCCGTCTCGTTTTTGAGAAGCTGATCGGCGGGATCGAGGCATATGCTGCCGCGAACCGGATAAAGATTATCGCAATCAAGGACCTGCCCGAGGCGCGGGTGCCCGAGTTTGTCGACCTGCTGCGAGCTCGCAAGTTTGGCCGCATCGGCGCCCTTCCGAACTGCATTCTCGACCTCGAATGCGAAGACGTCGAGGGCTACCTGGCGACGCTGTCGCGCCCGACGCGCAAGGACATACGTCGCAAGCTCAAGTCCGCCGAGCCCGTCCGCATCGAGCGGCGCACGGATATTTCCGACATCAAGGAAACAATCCGCGCATTGCATGAGGCAACCCGTGCCGCCTCCTCGTTTGACTACGGGGACTTCGAAAGCCTGCCCGATCGCTACTTCGAATGCGTTTCGAGCGGGCTCGGTGGCAATGCGCTTTTCCTCCTGTATTGGGTTGGCGATGAGCTGGCGGGCTTCAATCTCCTGCTCCTTTCGAAGGATCGCGCCGTCGACAAATTCCTTGGGATGCGCAAGGATTTGGCGGAGGGACTGAATCTCTACGCCGTGAGCTGGATGGAGAACGTGAAGTTCTGCCTCGAGCGGGGTATCCACACGCTCATCATGGGCCCCACCGCATATGAGCTCAAGATGCGCTTCGGATGCCGCCTTCAAGAATCCGGTATCTGGTTCCGCCATCGGGGGCCGGTGGCAAACTCAATACTTCGGCGCGTGGCGCCCCTGGCGGCATTTGATCGCTTCGAGCCGGAACTGGTCGAGTGGCGCAAGCGTAAGAAGCGTGAGGCGCGCGAGGCACTTCGGAAGCGGACTGGTTGAGCCACTGATGCGCTCCCCGAATAACGAACGTCACCCGATCGGAATCTGAAGCCCCATGTCCGCCTGGATCTATCTGTTGCTCGCCGGCGCGTGCGAGATCATCGCGACCACGCTCTATCGCTATACGGAAGGCTTCACGCGAGCCCTGCCGGTAGCCGCTGTGCTCCTGATCGGCTTCGTCAGCCTCCTGCTGCTGAATAAGTCGCTGGCCGGCATCCCGCTCGGCACTGCCTACGCGGTCTGGACCGGCATCGGCGCGGCGGGCACAGCTTTGATCGGGATTGCATTCTATGGAGAGGCAACCAACATCGTTCGGATTGCCTGTCTCGCTATGCTCATCGGCGGAATTATTGGACTGAAGCTGTTCGAGACGGGCTGAAGGTCGCCCATCGGGAAATACTAAGTCACATGACCACCTTTTCTCCGCGCGAGATCGTCTCCGAGCTAGATCGCTACATCGTCGGCCAGAACGAGGCAAAGCGCGCGGTCGCGATAGCGCTGCGCAATCGCTGGCGCCGCCAACAGATCGTTGGCGACATGAAGGAAGAAGTCAGCCCGAAGAATATTCTGATGATCGGGCCGACCGGCGTCGGCAAGACCGAGATCTCCCGGCGCCTGGCGAGGCTCGCCAATGCGCCGTTCCTGAAGGTCGAGGCGACCAAGTTTACAGAGGTCGGTTACGTCGGCCGCGACGTGGACAGCATCGTGCGCGACCTGATGGAGGTCGCGATCGGCTTGGTGCGAACGGCCAAGCGCAAGGAGGTGCGCTCCCGAGCCGAGAAGGCGGCCGAGGAACGCGTGCTCGACGCCCTCGTCGGATCGACCGCCTCCCCGGCGACCCGCGACAGCTTCCGCAAGCGGCTTCGCGCGGGCGAGCTCGACGACAAGGAGATCGAGCTTCAGATCGCCGACACCGGCGGCGGAATGCCGATGTTCGAGATCCCGGGCCAGCCCGGCGCGTCAATCGGCGCCATCAACATAACGGACATGCTCGGCAAGGCATTCGGCGGCCGGATGCGAACGCGCCGGCTGTTCGTGCGCGACAGCCACGAAGTGCTGATCGCCGAGGAGAGTGACCGCCTGATCGACAACGACCAGATCGCGGCAGAGGCGATCGCCGTTGCCGAGAGCGACGGCATCGTCTTCCTCGACGAGATCGACAAGATCTGCTCGCGATCGGACAACGGCCGAGCCGGCGCCGACGTCTCGCGCGAGGGCGTCCAACGCGATCTCCTGCCGCTGATCGAGGGCACGACGGTCTCGACCAAGTACGGGCCTGTGAAAACCGACCACGTCCTGTTCATCGCATCTGGCGCATTCCACGTCGCCAAACCGTCCGACCTCCTGCCCGAGCTGCAGGGGCGCCTGCCGATCCGCGTCGAACTGAAGGCGCTGGACCGCGCCGACCTGCGCCGTATCTTGACCGAGCCCGAGGCGAGCCTGTTGAAACAGTACACGGCGCTTATGGCAACCGAAGGCGTGACGCTGGTGTTTACCGACGACGCAGTCGATGCCTTGGCCGACGCGGCGGTCGAGGTCAACGCACGCGTCGAGAACATCGGCGCCCGCCGGTTGATGACGGTGCTCGAACGCGTGCTGGATGAGATCAGCTTCGAGGCCTCCGACAAAGGCGGACAGGTCGTCACCATCGATGCCACCTACGTCAAGGCTCGGCTCGACGGCCTGACCTCCAACGTCGACCTGTCGAAGTTCATCCTGTAATCAGGCATGCAGCCAAGGCGAGCGGCTGGCCGTAGATGGCACGGGCATCGCCCTGGCCGGCGATAGCCGCCCGCGCGCCGTCACTTCCCCTTGGAGAGGCCCTTGAGCCGGTAAAGCTCTTCCAGCGCCGCCTTGGGGCTTAGCTCATCCGGATTGAGAACGGCGATAGCCTCATCCACCGGTGAGGGTTTGGAGGGAGCCGGCGGCGACCCCTGCGGAACGAAACCGGACGGGCGCGCGGCCGCGAAAAGCGGTAGTTCGTCGAGCGCGGCAGCTCCGCCGCCCCGTTTCCGGTCGGTCTTCTCGAGCAGTGTCAGCACCTCCCGGGCGCGCGTGATGACCGGCGCGGGAAGGCCAGCCAGCTTGGCGACCTGGATGCCATAGCTGCGGTCGGCCGCGCCCGCCTTGACCTTGTGCAGAAACACGATCTCATCGTGCCAGTCCTTGACGTCCATCGTCACATTCGCGACGCCAGGCAGCCGCCCGGCGAGCGCCGTCAGTTCATGATAGTGAGTTGCGAAAAGGGCCCGGCACCGCGCCGTATCATGCAGGTATTCGACGGTCGCCCAGGCAATGGACAGTCCGTCGAATGTCGCCGTTCCACGCCCGATCTCGTCCAGGATCACGAGCGAGCGGTCGGTGGCCTGATTGAGGATCGCTGCCGTCTCCACCATTTCGACCATGAAAGTCGACCGCCCGCGTGCCAGATCGTCGGACGCACCGACCCGGCTGAACAACCGATCCACGCATCCAATTTGCGCCGCGCGCGCCGGAACAAAGCTGCCGATCTGCGCCATCAGTGCGATCAATGCGTTCTGGCGCAGGAAGGTGGACTTTCCGGCCATGTTCGGGCCGGTAACGAGCCAAATTCGCGCATCGGGCGCCTCGTCGAAGCCAGGCCCGCGTGGGTCGCCCGCAACGAGTTCCGAGGGCACCCCTACGGATCGGCCGAGGACGCAATCGTTTTCTATGAACGCTCCCGAGCGTGCCTGATCGAGCGCCTGCTCAACCACCGGATGCCGCCCGCCGCGGATCTCGAACGAGGTCCCGTTGTCGATCGTCGGCCGCGCATAGTTTTGCTCGCGCGCGATCTCGGCCAGACTGGCGACGCAGTCGAGCTCGGCTATGGCGCGTGCGACCTCGCCGAGCGCGCGGTCTTCATTCCCTATCGTGGCGGAAAGTTCCGCGAATACTTCCTGCTCGATGCCGAGGGCTCGCTCGGCGGCGGCGGCGATCTGCCCCTCGATTTTCAAGAGTTCCGCAGTAGAGAAGCGCATTCCGTTCGCCATAGTCTGGCGGTGTCGGAAGACATCGTCGTGGGGCGGCTTCTGAAGCGGACCCGCGTTCCCCGCCGTCACTTCGATGAAATAGCCGAGAATATTGTTGTGGCGGATCTTGAGCGATTTGACGCCGGTATCCGACACGTATCTCGCCTCGAGCTCGGCGATGATCTGGCGGCTGTCGTCGCGCAGCTTGCGTGCCTCGTCGAGCTCGCGCCTGGCGCCTTGGCGGACGAAGCCTCCGTCGCGGCGCAAATGCGGAGGGTCCTCGACGAGCGACGATGTCAGTGCATCGGCAAGCGCCAAAGGTACACCCTGCAGCGAAGCCTGGATCTGGCCGAGTTCCGTCGGCAGCCCGATCGGCTCCGAGCTGCGCGTCAGAAGGCCGGCGCAAGCCGCCGCAGCAGCGAGCCCGTCGCGCACGGCGGCCAGGTCGCGAGGGCCGCCGCGGCCGAATGCCAGCCGGCCCACGGCTCGCGAGATATCAGGCGCACTGCGCAATGCGTCCCGCAGGCTGTCCCGCAGCCCGTCGTCGTCCGCCAGGAAGGCCACGGCGTCCAGCCGCGCGTTGATGGCTCGCGCGTCCGCCAGGGGGCCCGAGATGCGCGCGGCGAGCTCTCTTGCGCCCGCCGCGGTCACGGTGCGGTCGATGGCGCCGAGCAGGCTGTTGGCTCGCTCGCCCGCCGACGTCCGCACGAGCTCGAGAGAGGAGCGCGTCGCCGCGTCGATGACGAGAATGGCCCCGCCCCCGGTCATCCGTGGCCGGCGCACGATGCCGGCCTTCCCGATCTGTGTCAGGTCGACGTATTTGAACAGCGCGGCGATCGCGGCCAGCTGCGTCCGGCTGAACCGGCCGACGCCCTCGAGATCGGAGACGCCAAGCCGGGCCTTCAACAGATGCTCGCCCGACAGGCTGTCGAAGCTGGCCGCGGGCTGCGGTGTCGAGGCCGCTCCGGCGATCCTGATCCAGCCGGAGAGGTCCTTGGCGGCCACGAGGCTGTCGGGCAGCAGGATCTCGCTTGGGCTCAGCCGGATCAACTCCCCGGGAAGGTCGGCGCCACAGACCTCTCCGACCTCGAACTCGCCGGTTGAGATTTCGAGCGAGGCGAGTGCGACCGTCGCCTCGCGCGGGATGCCGGGCGTACCCGCCGCCTGTGGTGCGACGCGAGCTGTCGAGGGCGCGACGAAAACCGCAGTCAGATAGTTGCGTGATTTTGCATCGAGCAGCGTGTCCTCGGTGAGCGTGCCCGGTGTCACGAGACGCACGACGTCGCGGCGCACGACAGCTTTCGAGCCGCGCTTTCTGGCCTCCGCCGGCTCCTCGAGCTGCTCGCAGACGGCTACCCGGTAACCGAGGCGGATCAGCTTCTGCAGATAGTCGTCGGCGCGGTGGATCGGCACACCGCACATCGGAATGTCCTGGCCGAGGTGTTTGCCCCGCTTCGTCAGCACGATGCCGAGCGCCTGGCTCGCCACGACCGCGTCGTCGAAAAACAACTCGTAGAAGTCGCCCATCCGGTACCAGAGAATGCTGTCCGGGTTGGCGGTCTTGATTTCGAGGAACTGCGCCATGGACGGCGTCGCCTCGCCGGTCGCCAAAGGGGCTGCAGGCATCGGACGCCCGGCGCCATCCGCGGAGGCCGGTCGCAGATCGTCCCCATTCGAACGGCCCTCGTCGGACGTTCGATCTGGCGGCTTTGCACGGTAGGTGTCCGTCGGGGACACGTGCTGTGCCGGCGGGGCATCGTCGCGGGTTTTCTTGGGGCGAGGCATGTCCCAGCGGCTACCGAAAACGGCGCCGGGTATCAAGTCTCAAGCGCCGCGGTGCACACCGGGAAACAGGAAAAGCTCGTCGTCCCGCCCCGCATACATGATGTCGCGAATGACGTCGGCCGCCCCTTTCGCGACCCTCCGGTCCCACCAGTAGTTGCTGTGCGCCGCCTCCGATGCAAGCGGCCGGAGCCCCCACCGGTAGACGCTCTTCCGGATCGGACCTTCCGAAACCGTGATCCGGTCCTCGATGAAGTAATCGTCGGCATACCGCTGATTGAGCGGCTTCAGCGGAAAGCCCAGGGGATCGTTGAGGCTGTAGAAATTGAGCCACTTTGCCTTGTTCCGGACGCTCGTCTCGAGCTTCGAGCCTGGGAATGGCGGAGGCGAGGTCTCCGAATGAGAGCACGTGATCGGAAAAACCCGCTGCTGTCCGAAGGTAAATGTGAACAGGGGCATGTTGCAGCCCATCGTGATGAATCCCGCGAACGTGTCGAGGCGTTCGAGAGGGGTCTTTTCCGCGAGCGAGTCGACGTACTTCGCCGTGTCGCCGTCGACGTTGGTCTCGAGACTGCCGCCATTCTTGAGTGTCGCCGCCATGTCCTTGTACTTGTGAAGGTCCCAGGCATAGGTCGACGTGATGTGGCACCCGAGCGAATGCGCAATCACGACCAGTGGGCGCGTGTCATTATCCGACAGCGCCACGTCGGAAAGAGCCTTTCGGAATTCGGCCTGTATCCGGTAGTAGGCGGAGTTCCGAACGAATTCCGTCTTCTGGTAGGCGGCCGCATCGCCGAGCCCTCCGATGGCCAGGTGATGGATCTTGTGTGGCTTGAATTTCCCTGACTTGTCGGCATCATAAAGGTACTCTTCAGTCCGCCCGCGAACGATGTCGCCCCAGAACACGGGGCGCGGAACGACGCACGATCGGGCCTCCTCGGGAAGCTCCGCCACGATCCTCTTGAGAAGGGGTTTGTAGTAGTCGTGATAGGTCGTGTTTATTCCGTGCACGAAAAGCACGACGACATCGCGCGGCATCACTTCCCCCTGGACGCAAACTGATTGGTCGACCGTCGGAGCCTATAGTCCAGCGGCCAACCGCGCTACGCCCTGGCGGACACAGCCTGTCAGCCTGTGGTCTGGAGGCAAGCCGGCGATTGCCGGGACACGGGCGATGCGTTATCCCCAAGCCAGCATAAAGCTCTGGCCCCACACGAAATCCCGCGATGACCGACCTCGCCACAGTCACACAGACGGCCCTTCGTCTCGTCACTTCCGGTGACCCGAGGCTGATCGAGATCGTGGGATTGTCGCTTATGGTCTCTCTGTCGGCGGTTGCGATCGGTTGCCTTATCGGCATCCCTCTTGGTGCCGCCCTGGCGATCTTCCGCTTCCCGGGGCGCGCGGCCGTCGTCACCGTCACGAATGCCTTGATGGGGCTGCCCCCGGTCGTCGTCGGCCTGATCGTGTACTTGTTCCTGTCGCGCTCGGGCCCGCTCGGCGTGCTGGGACTGCTCTACACGCCGACGGCCATGATCATCGCCCAGGCGATCATCGTGACACCCCTCATTGCCGCACTGGCGCAGGCCTCACTCAGTGAACGTTATCGCGAGTATGATGAATGGTTCCGATCCATGCGGCTGACGAAAGCCGAAACGATAGCAACTCTTGTCTACGAGGACCGTTTCGCCCTGATTACGGCCTCGCTTGCGGGCTTTGGTCGGGCGATCGCGGAGGTCGGGGCGGTTATCATCGTCGGCGGCAACATCGACCGAGTCACGCGCGTCATGACGACGGCGATCGCGCTCGAGACTTCGAAGGGGGAGTTGACGCTCGCACTGGCCCTCGGGCTGATCCTCATCACGATCGCCCTCGTAATCAACGCAGCCGTCTCCGTGTTGAAGCAATCCGTTTCCGGGGCCCCTGCCCATGAGTGAGCCGATCAGACCGCTCGCGCCGGTGCCGGAAATCCCACAGCCTGGTGTGCACGAGCCAATTCGAGCCGGACTTCTGCCACTGAGGGCGGTCGCAATCTCCGTCGTGCGCGAAGGAAGGGTACTGCTCGACGATCTGTCCCTGACGCTGGCTGGCGGGTCACCGACGGTGATCATGGGCCCGAATGGCGCCGGAAAGAGCCTCTTGCTGCGCGTGCTGAATGGCCTGATCGCTCCATCGGCCGGAACCATCGTCTGGGGCGAGGGCGTCGATCCGGACGTCGCCGGGCGGCGTTCGGCGCTGGTTTTTCAGCGTCCGACACTGCTCCGCCGCACCGTTTACGAGAATATCGCTTTCGTGCTGCGCCACCGTCCGCGGGCAGGCCAACGGCAAACGGTCGGGGCCGTCCTGGCAGAGGCGGGCCTCTCGCATCTCTCCCAGACGCCGGCCCGCCGGTTGTCAGGCGGCGAGCAACAGCGCCTTGCCCTTGCTCGTGCTCTGGCGAGCCTGCCCGAGGTCCTCTTCCTGGACGAACCGACAGCCAGCCTCGACCCCGCGTCGACAGCCATTGTCGAGCGTATGATCCAGTCCGCCGCGGCCGGCGGCGCCAAGATCGTCCTCGTCACCCACAACATCGGACAGGCGCGTCGGCTCGCCGGGGAAATCGTGTTTCTGAGCCAGGGCAGGCTGGTTGAGCAGACGCCGGCCACGGAGTTCTTTCAGGAGCCGCGCACGCGGCTAGCCGCGGCCTACCTGAAGGGAGAGCTGTGGCTCAATGGCCCCACGGAAGTCTCTCAGGCCCTTTGAACCGCTCATTATTCGGCACCGGACGCTATTCCAGGGTGGATAAGCGCAAAGCTTCACAGAGCTGACATGGACGGTTAGTATCCCCTCCATGCGTAATCACGATGTGGAGTTGTCGGTCGCAGCCGAGGCGGTAAGAGGGATAAGGACCTTGCACACGCATGCTGCAACGCCGGACAGCAGTCCGGCACTGGTCTTGAACGCGGACTTCCGGCCCCTGAGCTACTATCCTTTGTCGCTCTGGAGCTGGCAGGACACCGTGAAAGCCGTGTTTCTCGATCGGGTCAACATCGTCTCCGAGTATGACACTTACGTCCGCAGCGTGAATTTCACGATGCGCCTGCCGAGCGTCGTGTCGCTCAAGACCTACGTAAAACCTGCCACGTTCCCGGCCTTCACACGGTTCAACGTCTTTCTGCGCGACCGCTTTACATGTCAGTACTGCGGCTCGAAGGAGGATTTGACCTTCGACCACGTCCTGCCGCGGTCAAAAGGCGGCCTGACACGCTGGGATAACGTGATCACCGCGTGCTCGCCGTGCAATTTGGCCAAGGGTGGCTATATGCCGAAAGAGTGCGGGATGATCCCGATGCAGCCGCCATACCGCCCGACCGTTTATGAGCTGCATCGCAACGGGCGGCTGTTCCCGCCCAACTACCTGCACGATAGCTGGCTCGACTATCTCTATTGGGATACCGAGCTCGAGCCTTGATTGGGGTTTAAGGCTGTGTCGTGAGTGTAACACCGTTAGTATTACCGGCCGCCGACAATACAGATGACTAGGGTATGCTAATAATGTTGGCCTCAGCACCGAGTGGGCCAACACCGTGACCTTTGCCGAAGTACTTAAGATCACGATACCGCTGGAGTACCTGCTATCGGTGTTGCCGGTAGTGTTTGCTGTTGCTTGGTGGGCGCACCAAATGGGCCGCAGGTCCATCCGCGATGCAATCGAACTGGTAACGCATCGGGAAGCGCTCGAGCGGCAGCGAGCGACGAACCTCAGCGAGGAACTTGCCACCACCAAGAATACCTTGGCCAATCGAGAAAGCCGCATTCTCGACGTCGAGAGGCAAATCACTAAATTGGAAGCTGATTTGCGTCTTCTCGGCTCGTCACGCACTGGCGAACCAGAGACGCAGAAATACCTGCAATTGGTCGACGAACTCAAATCTCGCGTCGCCAATTTTGAGGCGCTGCGAAACGCACTGCTCGGCAACGAGGAGGAGTTGTGGCGACTGCGCGGTCAGGACCCATCTCAGGATCAGGCAGATCAGCTTCGGAATAGTCGGACCAAGGTTATAGTTGTCGCTAATCTCAAAGGTGGCGTTGGTAAGACAACGATAACGGCCAATCTCGCAGCATATTTCTCATTGAACAGAAAGTTGCGGGTTCTCGTCGTTGACCTCGATTATCAGGGTTCGCTCAGCGGTACCTTCCTGACAGCTTCGAAAAATACGCTGGGTGCTAATATTCTTGCTGATGCGCTGCTCGGAGGAGAGGTCAATGGTCGCTGGGTTGCCGATGTTCCTAGGGACATGGCCGCCATCCTGCCTAACACACGGCTCGTCACCTGCGGCCAGACATTCGACCGCTTCGAAAACCAGACCATGATGAGATGGTTGATTGGCGACATTGCCGACGACGTTCGCTACCGCTTTTCTAATCTTTTGCTCACGGGCGATGTACAGGACGCATACGACGTGATTTTGATCGATGCGCCACCAAGAACCAGTCTTGGAACGATAAATGCTATCTGCGCATCTCACGCCATTCTTGTCCCGACGGTCCTCGACAGCCTTTCGGTCGACGCGGTCGGACGTTTTCTGAGGCGTCTGAATGGTTTCAGATCAATTGCGCCCGCATTGGAAAATGTATTTATCATTCCGAGCCTGACCCAGGAGACCAAGCTCAAACCGGATGAGGTGGCTGCGCTTGGCGAGGTCCGGTATGGACTAAAAAACTGGGCTGGGAACGCCCATATAGCTCAAACGCACATCCGACACTTTACCACTTTGGCAAAGGTAGCCGGGCGGGAAATCGGCTACATTAGCGACGGCCGCTATGTCCGACCGGCGTTCGATGCTCTAGGTGCCGAAGTCGCCGAACTCGTTGGGATCAAGCGATGAAAGTCGATCAACTCAGGCGGCTCTTATCACTCGCCTCGAATTCGTTCGCGAAAGGTTGTCGGCACGAGGAGGCGCGAGCTTTCGAACTACTCGCGGATGCCCTTAAACCTGCCGACAAACTTCAGGTCAGCACGGCGGTCGAGCGACTGGAGTGCGAGCGGAAGGGATGACCGGGAGGTCCATGCTATAGTATTTTTGATTCGCGGTGCCAGTCGCGATGCCGTCGCTGGAGGAGCCGATGCGAGCAAACGACCTCAGTGCGTCAATCCTTGAATTGAAGGCGATTGTCGCAGCCGCCGGAGCAAATACTGCCGAAGCAGACCTTGCCAAGCTAGCCGAGTTCATCGGGAGCTACGGAGATGAGGATGCCGATCGCGTATTGGAGGAAATCAAATCTCTGCTCGATCCCGCCGCACTCAAAGCACGGGCCATTGAGCGACGAGCCAAAGCGCTCCTCGACGCACAGTTTGACGAACACGCGTTTCGTAGCGAGATCAATGCAATCCGCGAGGACAAGTACCTCAATAAGGATGACGTGCTTGCGATCCTCAACAAGTACGGCGTGATTCGCATCAGCGGGAAGTCTCGCGCAACGTACCTCGAGTCGCTCGAGAAGCACTTCTACTGGAAACTCTACAATAAGGATGCCGACGAGATGGCGAAGCGCGCCACCCCGTGGTGACCAGTATCCTTGGCACTCATGGGTTTCGCGATGTTCAACCCGATCGTTGCATGACTAGGCGCTGCCATCCTGGCTCGGTGGCCAGATCTGGGGCTTCGTCGATGTCCTGGACGGTGCGCAGCGTTTTGATCTTTGCGCCGCGCAGATTGCGCACCGTATCGGCGAGCGTGTGCGCGCTCGACCAGCGCACGCCGTCGAACGGAAGTTCCCGGCGCGGCGAGCCTTTGAGGCCGATCAGCCAGTAGCCGCCATCGGGCGCCGGGCCGAACACGGCGTCATAACTCCCGAGCGCGCCGAACGCGTTGGAAATATCGCCCGCAAGTATGCCGGGAATGTCGCTTCCGATCATTACGATGTCGCCTGGCGGCATGGCGCGCGCCATCCGCGCCATGCGGGCGCCGAGGTCGCCCCTACCCTGGTAGACAACTCGGACATGGGAAGGCCATGGGCCGGAATGGTCGGGCGTCGCGGCGATCCATGTCGTCCAGCGCGGATCGCGCGCAAGGCCCGCGAGCAGATGCCGGACCCGGACGCGCTGAAAATGGACGGCGCCCGTCAGTCCGATGCCACGAGCCAGTCGGCGCTTGCCGCCGCCCATGACGGGAAATCTTGCAAACACGATCAGATGACGACGGCGCGCCTCGCCCGCGCTCAAATCCATGATCACCCTCAACCGTAGAATTTCTTGATCCGATTCGCCGAAAAACCCGCAAAGTAGAGCGCGAGACAGGCGACATTGCGCGTACTCCGCCACAACCAGCCTTCCCGGCGCCACCGCTCCGCCGACGTAATCGCCGCTGGCCCGAGTACGGTAAATCGTCGCCGCCCGATGCGGCGGATGATGTCCACGTCCTCCATCAGCGGCATGGGCTTATAGCCCCCGAGTACGTGGTAGAAATCCCGGTGGATGAGAAGGCCCTGGTCGCCGTAGGGCAAGGCGAGCCACCGTACGCGCCAAGCCACCATGGCTGCCAGCCGGCGCGCCTCTGGGCCGTTGTCGTCAAGGCCGAAACGGAACACGGCGACCCGATACCGGTTCGCCGGCTCCGCCATGAACGCGTCGGCCGCAAGGCGCCAGCCCGGCTCCAGCGCGGTGTCGGCGTGCAGGAATAAGAGCCAAGTGGCCTGCCCGTCCCCGAGCGCATATTTCGCCCCGGTGGCAAGCTGGGTCCCCCGCCCCCGCTCGCAGTCAACCACGGTTGCACCGTGTGCTTCCGCGAGGTTCCTCGTGCTATCGCTCGAGCCGCCGTCGGCCACCACGACGCGCACGCCGCCCTCCAAATGCGAAACGCAGCGGGAAAGGTGCCCCGCCGCGTTCAAGGTCGGAATTACAACGGTGAGGCCGTTCACGCCGACCGCTCGCGCATCCGCCGCAATACGATTGGCAGCAGCGACAGGAGACCGAGGCCGACGAGCGCGGCCATCAACGTGGGCGAAAGAACGCCACGCAACGTCACCTCACCGCCCCGATCGAAGACTTCGCCGAGGCCGGCACCGAAAGCTGTGAATACGACGGTTCCGGGCACGATGCCGATCGCGGTCGCGAGAACGAAGGGCAACAGCCTCATTCCGAGCAGCGCTGGAACGAGGTTGACAGCGAAGAACGGAAACGCCGGAACGAGCCTGAGGAAGAGCAGATAGTTGAATGCATCCTTCTGGAATCCTTCCGACATGCGGGCGACAAACGGGCCGGCGCGAGAGCGAAGGGCGTCACCGAAAGCCGTCTGCGCCACAAGGAACAGGATCGTCGCACCGAGCGTCGCTCCTATGACCGTCAACGTCGCGCCGAGTGGCACACCGAACAACAATCCGCCGGCCAGCGTCAAGATCACGGCCGCGGGAAGCGACAGGGCTGTGACCGCCGCGTAGATGGCAATGTGTGCCAGTGCGGCGGCAAGCTTGTACTGCTCGACGAACGCCAGCAGGGCCGCCCTGTTCTCCTTGAGCGCGTCGAGCGACAGGTATTTGTGCAAGCCGGTGGCGTAGGCCGCACCGATGAGGGCGGCGAGTACGACGAGTGGCAAAAGGCGTCTAAAGGTCATCCGAGAGCTCCAAGCATGCGAACGATGAACCGTGTGCGGTCCGAGAATAAGGTGGGCGTATAGTAGGCGCCGGCGGCGCGCTTCGAGATCTCCGACAGCGTCGGGTAGGGCGCTATGATGCTCGCCATCGACCCAATCTTCATGCCGTTTGAAATCGCCAGTACCCACGGCAGGATAAGCTCGCCTGCGTGCAGGCCGACGAGCGTCGCACCTAGTATCTTGCCGTTATTTGCGACGATCACCTTCAAGAAGCCGTCAGGTTCGCCCTCGGCGATGGCACGGTCGTTCCCCTTGAAATCGGCGCGCAGCACCTTGATCGCGTCGCCGTGCTTCGCCCGCGCGTCCGCTTCCGAGAGACCGACGTGCGCCAGTTCCGGATCGGTATAGGTGACCCACGGGAGAGCGGCGGGCTCGGCCTTGGCAGGAACGCGAAACAGGACGTTCCGAATGATGATGCCCGCGTGATAACCCGCCAGATGGGTGAACTGGTAGCCTCCCGCAACGTCACCCGCCGCATAGACGCGCCAGTTCGAGGTGCGCAGGCGTGCATCGACCTTGACGCCCTTAGCGCTGTACTCGACGCCGGCCGCCTCGAGTCCGAGGTTCTCGACATTCGGCTTGCGGCCGGCCGCCACAAGGAGATGCGAGCCGGCTAGTGTTTCGCTGCCCCCGTTTCCGCCGCCGAGAATGACGGCGATTCCGTTTCCGTTGGGGGCGACCTGGGCGATCTTGACGCCCTCGCGGATCACGATCCCCTCCGCGAGAAGCCGCTGCCGCACGACTTCGACCGCGTCGGGATCGTCCTTGGGCAGAATCCGTGCAGCATCGAGTATAGTGACCCGGGCGCCGAGGCGCCGATGCGCCTGTGCCATCTCACATCCTATCGGCCCACCACCGATGATGATGAGGTGATCGGGAAGCTGCGTGTTGTCGAAGATCGTTTCGTTGGTGAAGTGGGGCACATCGCTGAGGCCCGGGATCGGCGGAACCGCCGCCCGGCTGCCCGTGGCTATGATGAAGCGGCGCGCCTTGATCGACTTTCCACCGGCCTCGACCGTGTCGCGGCTCGTGAATTTGCCATGCGCTTGGATGACTGTGCAGCCGAGCCCTTCGAAGCGCTCGACCGAGTCGTGTGGAGCGATCGTTGCGATGACGTTGTGGACGTGCGCGTTGGCTTTGCCGAAATCGACAGTCGGCACCGTGCCGTTGACGCCGAACTTGCCCGAGGCCCGGGCAATCTTGGCGGCCTTGGCGGCGGCAAGCAGCGACTTCGAGGGAACGCAGCCCGTGTTGAGGCAATCCCCGCCCATCTTGTGCCCTTCGATGAGCACGACCTTCGCACCCATCTGCGCTGCGCCGGCTGCAATCGACAGCCCCGCTGACCCGGCCCCTATGATGCAGAGGTCGGTTTTGACTGTTTCGTTCATGTCGTCCTCGAAAATTGGCGCTTAGCCGCCGCTGCAAGATGCGCCGCCGAGCACGCAGAATTTCGCGCAGTGGCGGTGATTGAGGCTAACCGGACGACTCGCTTCCTCGAGCGTGGCGCCCAATTCGAAACCCGGGTCGTGGGGAATGAGGGTGCAGGCAACGTAGACCGGCGCATCCGCGCCCTTGCGCTTCACCACCATGCGTTCGGTCGCACACATCATGTTTGACGGCGACGACTTGAGGATGGTCCAGCATCCTTCGGAAATTTCGGGAACCTTGGCCGTCTCGTCCATCTCCGGGAACAGGACGAGGCGCGTGCGGTCGTGCGCGTCGACGTCAATGCCAGAGGCTTCGAAAAAGCCCTGGTATCCCTTGCGCAGCTCTTCCTCGCTCTCGTTCCACAACAGCCGCCCAGCGATGGCGAGATCGAAACCGCTCTCGCTCAGCCACCGGATGCCCTCCATGGCGGGGGCGAACGTCCTGTCGCCGCGGATCTGCTCGTGCTTTTCCAACTCGTAGTGATCGACGGAGACGCGGATGCGGATCTTGCCGGGGTAGCGCGTGTGCAGATCGAGCAGCGCCGCCTTCCGGTGCTGCATCGGCTTCATCGCATTCGTCAGAACCAGCGTCTCGAAGCCCGCTGCGAGCACGTCCTCCAGGATACCCATCATGTGCGGGTTCATGAACGGCTCGCCACCGGTGAAGGCGATTTCCTGCGGATGTACCGGAGCAGCCGCGGCCTGTGCGAGGATAGCCGTCATCTCGTCGCGCGAGATATATGCGAGCGCATCGTTGCGCGGGCTGCTCTCGATATAGCAGCCGACGCACGTGATGTTGCACAGGGTTCCAGTATTGACCCAGAGCGTCTTCAGCCCGGCAAAGGGCACCACCGCGCGGCGCTCGCCCTTGGCGGTCCAATTCGGATCGCTGAACGGAACGACCACAGGCGATGCGGGCATCGGTCCGTTCGCCATGCTCGAATCGCGCGCCATTTCGCGTGACGTTGCTTTCATGGTCCTCTCCAGGCGATTGGCCCGACGATGTGATGGAGCCAGTGCCCCCGGTTCCATAGTGATAACCTTGGCGTCGAGGCTGAGACACGCGGCGCCGCAGTCACCTTTCGACTAAGCCTACGATTGCTCAGGACGCATTGTTTCCGTGACCAGCACGATTTTTGTAGTCGCGTGGCCCGAGCATGGCCTCCCGTCCTATGACATATAGGATCTTGGTGCCGGCTCCGATCACTCCGCGAATCGTACCCGAAACTTTCGATCTTCCGATGCGCTTCCGGTAACTGACTGGAATTTCGAGGCATTTCAGGCCCAGTCGTGCGGCTTTGACCTGCATCTCGACCGTCCACCCATAATCGGTATCGGCCATTCCGAGGCGATCGAGGGCATCCATGCGAACGGCGCGAAATGGGCCAAGGTCCGTAAACCGCGTCCCCCAAATGAGCCGTATCAGCGTGCAGGCGAGCCAGTTGCCGAAGACCTGCTGGGGAGTGAGCGATCCGTGCTCTCGCATACCCATCGTGCGGGAACCGAGCACGAGGCTTGCCCTGCCTTGGGCTATGGGCGCGACGAGAAGCTCCATCTCACTCGGGCTGTCGCTGGCGTCCCCGTCAAGGAATACGACCACATCGACTGGCGGCATTTCCCGAAGCGCGGCCAGTGCGGCGAGGCACGCCCTGCCATAACCGCGCGTCGGCTCATGGACGACGGTTGCCCCTAGGGTGCGCGCAACGTCGGCGGTCCCGTCGGTCGAACCGTTGTCTGCGACAATCACAGTGCGCACTGAGCGAGGAATCGCCCTGAGGACGTGCGGCAACGCCTCCGCCTCATTCAGCGCGGGAATGACGACGGCGACCGACAGGCCGCCAATCGAAACGGCAGGCTGGTCAAACACGCCGCTCTCCCTCACGGTGGAAATCATGACGCGGGTTGATCCTTGAATTCGCGGCTTTTGATCCGCTGTGAATACAGGCTATCGGCCGCCAGCCACAGCCAGACCGGTACGCTGTGGAGGAAAGCGGCGCCATAGAGGAACAGGCCCCCGCGACCCGTCTCCCATAGCGGGTAGAACGTGTAGTAGGCAGCCAGCGTGACGCTCGCCCCAAGCAGCGGAAACGATGGAACGGCGGCGGCCAGGCCAAGAAACCACAGCGCGTACCAGGGAAACTGTGCGGGCGACAAATAGAACACAGCAGCCGCGATCGTCAGCGCCCGCACGGTGGTCTCGCGCGCCTTCAAATGGCTGGTTACCGGCATGGGCCAATACGACACCCACAGCGCAACGGCAGCAGCCGCACTCGCCACGACCAATCGCAACCCGCGCTGCGCAAGTCCGCTTTCGCCGAAAATCAGATAGAGGCAATAGCTGGCCCAGGCATAGGGTCCATTGTTGATGTGCCAGGATGCAGCATATGCGGTCAGGCCCGAAGTCGCCGCCATGGCGGAAAATGCCAGTGGCCCGACGAGCATACCAGTGATCGCCGCGGTAAGAATGAGCGCGGCAATCGCAAGGCCTGGGCTGGCACGGAATGTCTCACGCAGCAGGAGCGGCGCTAACAGAACCGGCCACAACTTTACGCCGGCGGCGAGCGCGATCAGCGCGCCGCAGGTCAAAGGACGCGCAGACAACGCGGCAACCACAGCCCAAACGATGAACGGCACCACCAGCGCATCCACGTGCACCACGCCGAAGATCGCGAACACGACCATGGGATTGAGCCAGTAGAGCATGGCGAAGAGCCGGCTCCCGCCGGTCAGCGGCACGAGCGCCATCAGCCCGGCAAGCGCAGCCAGGTCGCCAACGAGGAACACGGCCCGTAGGCCATCGAGACTGTAAGGCCTCAGGAGGTGGGCCACCGCGAAGGCAAGCTGTGCGGTGCCCGGGTAGATCGTTGTGAGGTCGGGAAAGTTGATTCGCGCAAGAACGTCGCCCGATTCCGCCTTGAGTCGAGCGAGCACGGGATCCAGCGACGCTGCCGCCTCGACGCGCATCGGCGCGACGAGGTAGGGATTGCCGCCGTTTGCCGTTACCGCTCCGTCCCAGAGGTAGCGGTAGAAGTCGTCCTCGAGTGGCGCCGGGGCCCCAAACCAGGCGAGCCGCAACAACAGACCCGCCACGATCATAAACAAGAAAAGTGGAGTCGATATATGCAGCGTCGGTTTCATCCCGAAGGCTGCGATCGACGCCGCAAGCCCGGCACAGGTCGGTATCGCGAGAAGCGCGATGAGCGGCAGAACCTCGAAGAACGTCGTGGGCTTCTGGCCCGCGAGCATCGGCGCGATACGAACCAGTCCCATCTGACCGGCGGCGATAAGGCCAAGTATCGCCCAAACGGCGATGGTTCGACCAGATATCACTGAGCGCCCCGGGCCGGTTCTGCCTGAGGCCGCGGCGAGACGAAAAGCGGTGCCGTGGTATCCCGGAAAGCCAGCGTCCGGCTCAGCAATTGCCCCCACGCGCTGTCGTAGGGGTGCACACTGGCGGCGTCTGCCCCGGTCGATGTGAGCGGCCCGCCGTTCGCGTGCCATCGGAAGATGCCGCCACGCAGATTCTGCACGCTGCGAACGCCGCGGTCCATCAAAGGTTTCTCGGTCCGTTGCGCCATGATCCCGCTTCGGACGCCGACGGCGCAGTAGAAGACGACGCGCTTGCCGTCGAGCCTCTCGCCATGCCGCGCCAGGAATTCCTCGGCGGACGTGCCCGGATCGACTCGAACCGCGCCCGGTATGTGGCTCTGGGCGTACTCGTCGGGTTCGCGGACATCGAACACGACGGTGTCGGGAGAAGAAAGCGCCGGCGTGAGCTCGGCTTCTCTGATCTCGCTGACCGCATAGCGCTTCGATACGGTTTGTTCGATATCGGCAAGTGTAACCGCAGGATCGGTGGGGTCCAGCCCACCACGCACCGCGCTACGCAGCGTCGGAAACGCCAACAGTGCGGCCACCGTAAGGATGACCGCACCGGAAATCGCAGCAAACTTGGCCGTCTTCGTCATGTTGAGCCTAGCTCTTGGCGCCGTTGGCCACGTTCAAGCTCCAGTCATAGGAGTCGCTGGCGATGCCTGAAGCTTTTTCGAGCTTGGCCGCAAGATCCGGTGCCGCATACTTGCGCAGGTGTTCGAGAACACCTTTGTCTGACGCACCGAAATCGACTTTGAACCACGAGTAGATGCTCGAAACATGGACACTGCCGTCGGACTTCACCGTTACGCCGCGCGGATGGTTGACGAAAGCGCGCGCCGCGGCGTCGAGATCGGCATCGAGCGTCGCGACACTCCAGGCCTTCGGCTGAAGGTTAGGGCATCCAAAAGACGCGCAGTTCACAGAGTAGTGCACCCTCGGATCCTTCATGGTCGGACGGAGGATGCCATGCTCGATATCGTCAAGCGAAAGTTCCTTCCCCTCGACGGTGACGCGCTTGCCGACCCATGGGCCCGTATAGGCCTTCGGATCGAGCCAGACGCCGTCGCTCTTGATGTCGCGTATGGACCGGACCGGATAGCCCTCGAGGATCACCTTGAGCGTGATCGCATTGTATAGATTGGCCCAGTAGACGAACTGCTCATTTTTTGCCAGCGTCGATGGCTTCCGGGTTGCCTCCGTGGCGATGAACGCGTCGAGCGCCGCACGGTCGCCCGGCGTTGCTTTCCAGCGCCCATAGTCGACCCGGTTCACGCCATCGGGTGAGACGACGACGTATCGCTTCAGCAACGCGTCGAATGCATCGGTCGCCGCCGCCTGCGCCTGCGCCGCGCCCGCAACGACGAGGGCGGTGAAAATCATACCGGCGGCCCAAACATTCTTGAATCTAGATGAATAAGTGTGTGTTCTCATGGTCTATTGCAACTCCATCAGGTGCTGCACCGGTTTCGCTGGCACCACCAAGTTCGTTACGCTCGACCCGCCTCAGTATGCACATGCGAGTGACGGCAATTCGCCAGGTAACATCGAGACGACTGGCGACGTACCTCATCAACATGGGCGCGCGCTGCCCGATACGGTGAGACGCCGATGCGACCGCTCGTTTGTGCCCTGGTTGTTGTGCTGTCGGCCGGTTCGGCCGCAGGCGGCGATGGCGCGTCGGTCTCGGTCGAGGCCGATCCGCAAGGGGCCACGGGGCTGATCAAGGCTTCCATCACAATTCCAGCCTCCCCCCGGCGCGTCTGGGAAGTGATGCTGGACTGCAATCGATCACTGCACATCGTCAAGCATTTGAAGCAGTGCCGGATCCTGGAGCGTTCGGCTGACGAACGCTTCGACGTCCGCGAGCACGTTGTCCAGTGGATCTGGCCGTTCCCCGAGGTCCGCTCCGTATTCCGCTCGCACTACGAGCCCTATCGGCACATTACGTTCAACCGCGTCGCGGGTGACCTCATTGTTCTGGAAGGCGAATGGACGCTCGACTCCATCGATGGTGGAGCGGGAACGCATTTGGCGTACCGCGCCCGCGTGACGCCGGGCTGGCCGCTGCCGGGGCCGCTCGTTCGATCTGCGATCGACGGCGACCTTCGCAATACCCTGGCTGCACTTAGCCGCGAGGCCGCTGGCCAATGAGCCGTGTGCTGAGAGCAGTGTATTAACAAGCCCTGCGGCTCACGACCGGCGCCGATGAAGTCGGGAGCGTTGGCAAGCGGCCCCGGCCGCAGGCTCACATCCCGTCGTTGCCGTCCTCGTCGCAGGTCATATCGGGTGCGGGCGAAGGCGCCGCCGGTTCGCCGTTGACCGGCTTGGGTGCTTTCGGACCGCCGGTCGAGACGACGACCATCGCCGGGCGCAGAACGCGATCCTCGATCAGGTAGCCGACTTGGAAGACCTGGAGCACGGTTCCCGATATGACGTCCGGTTGCGATTGCTCCATGACCGCCTGATGGAGGTGCGGATTGAAGGCCTCGCCGAGGGGCGCGATCCGTCTCACCCCATGACGCTCCAGGGTGTTGAGGAATTCGCGCTCGGTCAGCATGACACCCTCGAGCAGATTGGTGAGCGCCGGATTGTCCACTTTCGCGTCGGGCGCTACCGAGGCGATCGCGCGCTCGAAGTTGTCGGCGACGAGGACGATGTCGCGAGCGAGCTTCGTGATCGCGTACTTCGCGTTCTCTTCCTTCTCGCGCTCGACGCGCTTCCGCATGTTCTCGATTTCGGCATACGAACGCAGAACTTTCTCATTCGCGGCCTCGAGCTGCGCTTCGCGTGCCTCGACATCGCGCTGCGCCTGATCGAGATCAGCCTGAAGGGCCTCGATAATGGCGCGCATCTGGGATGCCGGCAGCTCGTTTTGGTTCATCGACGTGGCCGGCTCGTTCTCGGAGGTGTGGGGAAGTGGAGGAGGAGTTTCGCCGTGGCCTTCAGCCTGTGGTGCAGGACCGGTCGGCGTGGCCCGGGTTCGATTTGAATTGGGTGTCGCGCTGTCGTTCGTTTCGTCGGCCATAGTGGGTCTTGTCTCTGCTTTGGCGCGATTTTCGCGCTGCAAAATTAAGCGTGGGTATCCAATGATCGTGAAGCAAAATCAAGCGAGCAGGCGCCCAACGAGCTTGGCTGTATAGTCGACCATCGGGATGATGCGTGCGTAATTGAGACGCGTCGGGCCGATGACGCCCAAAACACCCACCACATTGCGGGCGTCGTCCTTGAAGGGCGCGACAATGAGCGACGACCCCGACAGCGAAAACAGCTTGTTTTCAGAGCCGATGAATATCCGAACGCCGTCGGCTTGGTCGGAAAGTCCAAGCAACTGGACGAGCTCCTTTTTGCTCTCGAGGTCGTCGAATAGCTGGCGGATTCGTTCGAGGTCGGCCTCGGCGGAAACATCCTTGAGAAGGTTTCCCTGGCCGCGGACGATCAGACTGCGGCGGTCGTCCACGGAGCCCGACCATTGCGCCAGGCCGGACTTGATCGCCTTCTGAGCAAGCTCGTCGAGTTCGGCGCGGGCGTTTTGAAGCTCCGTTTCGATACGCAGCCTCGCCTCGTTGATTGTCAGCCCGCGCACATGGGTGTTGATGTAGTTCGAAGCCTCGATGAGCGCGGAAGGTGGCAGCCCGGCCGGTATCGCGATGACGCGGTTCTCGACACTCCCGTCCTCGCCCACGAGGATAACGAGCGCCTTCAACGGCTCGAGCGGAACGAATTCGATATGCTTCAGCCGCAGCACCTGTTTCTCAGCGAGCACTAGCCCGGCGCAGTGGGACAGCCCTGAAATGAGCTCGCTGGCCTCCGTCAGGAGCTGGTCGACGGACTTCTGGCGGCTGACCCCGATCTGAGCCTCGAGCTGGCGGCGCTCGTCTGCCGCGAGCTTGCCGACTTCGAGAAGACCGTCGACGAACAGCCTCAATCCGAGTTGTGTTGGCAGCCGCCCGGCGGACGTGTGGGGCGCGAAGATCAGGCCGGCGGCTTCGAGATCCGACATGACGTTGCGGATCGATGCCGGCGACAGCGTCATCGGAAGCTGGCGCGACAGATTGCGGGAGCCGACGGGTTCGCCGGTCTCCAGATAAGTCTCGACAATGCGTCGTAAAATCGCCCTTGAACGCTCGTTGAGCGTAAGGAGCTCTGATTTGGCCTCGGTCATTGGAATAAGTATGGCGTCGGAAGGGCGCATCTTTCAAGATCGCTCCGCAGAGGCATTGGTCGCGACCCATTTGCGGTCGGCTGCACCGTGATGCAGATGCGTGCTCCCGACATGGACTTGCCCTTGTCGGCGGACGGCGGCTCGCCTAAGCGTGGGCCTTCTTGAAACACTGATCCGGACCGCCATGCGACCCTCCAAACGTAACCCAGACGAGCTGCGCAGAGTCTCTTTCGAACGCGCGGTTTCCATGCACGCCGAGGGCTCGTGCCTCGTCAAGTTTGGCAATACGCACGTGCTCTGCACCGCCAGCGTCGAAGAGCGCGTGCCGCCTTGGATGAAGGGGCAGGGCCAGGGTTGGGTCACCGCAGAATATGGCATGTTGCCCCGCGCAACGACCGACCGCAATCGACGCGAGGCGAGCGTCGGCCATCCTTCGGGTCGCACGCAGGAGATCCAGCGCCTCATCGGCCGTGCGCTCCGCGCGGTGGTTGACCTGCAGAAGCTCGGCGAACGCCAGATCACGATCGATTGCGACGTCATCCAGGCCGATGGCGGCACGCGCACCGCAGCCATCACGGGCTCCTGGATCGCACTGCACGATGCCATCGCGTGGATGAAGGTCCGCGATATGGTCTCAGACGGCGTTATTCGCGACCACATCGCTGCCGTGAGCTGTGGCATCTACAAGGGCACGCCGGTCCTGGACCTCGACTATGCCGAGGATAGCAACGCCGAAGTCGATACGAATTTCGTCATGACTGGTGCCGGAGGCATCGTCGAGGTCCAGGGCACCGCGGAGACAGTCGCCTTCAGCGAACAGAGCTTCCACGATATGTTGGCTCTGGCAAGGGGCGGCATTGGCCAGCTTGTGCAGCTCCAGAAGCTTTCGGTGGCCTGAGATGCAGGCTCAGCGATCGGAGGTGGGCGGCGTCCGCCGGCTCGAGCCAGGCAGTCGGCTCGTCGTCGCCAGCCACAACTCGGGTAAGGTCTGGGAGATTCGCAAGCTCATTTCCCCTTACGGGCTCGAGGCGGTGTCGGCGGGCGATCTGAAGCTCGCCGAGCCAGAGGAGACCGAGGCGACGTTCGAGGGCAATTCGCGGCTCAAGGCGGTCGCCGCCGCGCATTCGGCCGGCCTGCCAGCCCTCGCCGACGATTCAGGGCTCGAGGTGGCGTGCCTGGGCGGCGCTCCCGGCATCTATTCCGCCCGCTGGGCCGGTCCGACGAAGGACTTTTCTATCGCGATGCGTAAGGTGGCCGACGAAGTGACCGCGCGTCATGGATGGGCGGCGCCGGGCCCGCGCGCCAACTTCATCTGCGCGCTCTGTCTGGCTTGGCCGGACGGTGAGACTGCCACGTTCATCGGCCGCATAGACGGCGTCCTCGTATGGCCGCCGCGTGGGGCGAATGGCTTCGGCTATGATCCAATGTTCAAGCCGGACGGTCACGAGATCACGTTCGGCGAGATGGACCCGCGCGAAAAGAACGCGCTGTCGCATCGCGCACGGGCGTTCGACGCCTTCAAGTCGAACTGCCTGGGTGAGAAAAGCGCTATCCCCACCGGCGAGCCGTCGGCCGTCGAAGGGCTGCGTGCTGCCGCCCAATCGGTATCGACGCGCGAGGAGTTTGTGCGCTTCGTGGCCGGGCTGCGTGAAGACCTGAAAGCCAATGCCGACGATTGGGCCAACCCCTCGCTCGACCGCTTCCTCGACGCCATTGGCGGCCACGTTACCGACAGCCCGGCGGCCGACGAGCCAGTCTGGCGCACGATGGCCAAGACGCTATGCGCGGCCAGCCGCTACAAATGAGCGAGCCGGATGGCTGTCACGCTGCGTGCGGAGCCCGCGTCGGCAGCAGCACGTCGCGCAACTGGTCGACGCTGCGGGCAGCGCGCAGGCGTTCCATCGTTGGCGCATCGCGAACGACGCGCGAGATCCTGGCCAGCGCCTTCAAGTGATCCCCACTCGCGTGCTGCGGCGAAAGCAGAAGAAATACCAAGTCGACCGGTAGTTTGTCCGGCGCTTCGAAGTCGACGGGTGCCGCCAGTTTCGCGAACGAGCAGAAGATGCGATCGAGCCCCGGAACGTGGACATGGGGCACGGCTACCCCGCGCCCGAGTGCCGTTGACCCGAGTCGTTCACGTTGAAGCACGGCATTGAAGAGGTCGCGATGATCGAGCCCGGTCGCCGTGGCGGCCGAATGGGCCAGCTCGTCGAGCACCAGTTTCTTGGACGTCGCCTTTATGCCGTGAAAAACGGCATTCGGCGCCAGTAGTTCGTTGAGGTCCATCCCAGGTTCCCTGATCATACTGTCACCCGTACCGGCCCCGCCATCGTCCTCGGTTTTGCCGAGGTCACTCGTCATCCCGCCAACTCCCATACAAGATGTTGAGCCAAGGGGACAAATTCAATCCTACGATATTTATGCCAATGATCCCTGCAACTAATGGGCCGTTCGTGACGTCCCACCTCCTGACAGACTAGAGCGCGACCACGATTCGAAGAAGAGTGGTCGCGCTCAAGTTTCATTGCTGGCTGTGTAACGTCCCCGATGACCAGGACTGGCTTCGGTCAGTCCCACCCCGGCTTTTGGATTACTCAGCCGCAGCAGGCTCCGCGTCGATCCAGCCGATATGCCCGTCTTCCCGGCGATATACAACGTTCAATCCGCCGTGGGAGGCATTCCGGAAAACGAAGAACGTGCGATCCGTGAGGTCGAGCTGCATCACGGCCTCGCTGACAGGGAACTCGGGGATAGCGCGTTCCGCCTCGGCGATGATGACCGGATGTGCCTCGCGCGCCGGTTCGATGTCGTCGCTGTCCTCGGCCCGAACCGTGTAGTCGCTTGCCGTAAATTCGCGCACGGCATCGCCATTCTGGCGTGCGGTGTGATGATTGCTGTGGCTCTTGAGACGGCGCTTGTAGCGGCGAAGTCGCTTATCCATCCGCTCGACCGCGGCATCAGCACTGGCGTAGGCATCCGGCCCCTCGCCATGTGTCTCGAGAAGAAGGCCGGTCTTCAGCCGCAACGAACAATCCGTGCGGAAACGCCCGCGCTCCTTCTCGAGGCGGATATGGCCCGAGATCTCGGGGCCTATGTATTTTTCGAGAGATTCGCTGAGCTTGGCGGTGATGTACTCCTTGAACGCTTCGCTCGCCTGAACGTTCTTTCCGGTCAATTGGATAGGCATCGTGCGTGGTTCCTTTCGTGACGATCCCGTCACAATCCAATCCTCTGCCTGTCGCCCGCCGGTCGTCAATGGGGCAATCGCTGTAGGATTGAGACGGGGAGCTCCTCGCGTTTCGCGGATTTATAGGTAGTGGTTAAGATTGATTGATCACGGCGTCTGCGCGAGCCGCTCGCTCATCTGCTTTTCCCGGCGGCGCTGTACCGAAGAGGGAATTCGTAATGCTTCCCGATACTTGGCTACTGTTCGCCGTGCGATGTCGATACCATCTGATCTGAGCCTCTCGACGATCTTGTCGTCTGACAGAACCCCGCGGGCGGTTTCGCTGTCGATGAGCTGCTTGATCCGGTGCCGGACGGCCTCCGATGAGTGGGCTTCGCCGTCGCCTGAAGCGGAGATTGCAGACGTAAAGAAGTATTTCAGTTCAAAAATACCCCGTGGGGTCGCAATGTATTTGTTCGAAGTTACGCGTGAGACGGTCGATTCGTGCATCGAGATGGCATCCGCCACAGTCTTTAGGTTCAACGGTCTGAGATGCTCGACGCCGTGCATCAGGAAGCCGTCCTGCTGCCGGACGATTTCCTCGGCCACCTTTAGGATGGTTCGGGCCCTCTGGTCGAGGCTCTTGACCAGCCAGTTTGCATTCTGAAGGCAATCCACCAGGTACGATTTGTCCTGGATCGCGGAGGCCGATTTCGACACACGGGTGAAATAGCTGCGGTTCACCAGCACGCGCGGCAGTGTGTCTTGGTTGAGTTCGATCAGCCAGGCGCCGTCACTGCCCAGTCTTACCGATACATCCGGAACCACCGATGCAACCCGCGCGGAGCTGAAACGCAGGCCGGGCTTCGGATCGAGACGCCTGATTTCCGCGATCATGTCGGAAACATCTTCGAGATCGCATTCGGCATGCTTCATCAACGCCGCCATGTTGCGGCTGGCCACGAGATCGAGACGCTCCAGAACAGCGGCGATCTTGGGATCATACCGGTCCAGGTCTTTGAGTTGCAGCGCTAGGCACTCCGACAGCGTGCGCGCGGCGATACCCGGCGGGTCGAGCGTCTGGATGAGCGCCAAGACGCGTTCGATCTCGGCTTCGGTCGTGCCGAGCGTTTGCGCCATGCCCTGTAAGTCGGCCGACAGGTATCCCGTGTCGTCGATGTGGTCGATCAGGCGGCGACCGATCATCAGGTCGCGAGGTGACGACGTGGCCAGCGCCAATTGCGCCGCAAGGTGCTCGTGTAAAGAAACCTCGGTCGCGAGAAAGGCCTCGAAGTTGGGGTCGTCGTCATCGAAACTCGCCCCGTTCTGGCGGGCGTTGGCATAGGAACCGCCGAGAGTCGGGCCGTCAACGGATTCAGCGGCTATCTCGGACCGCGCGGCATCCGGGCAGAGGCTTTCGTAGTCCGTATCGAGCGCTGCCACCGGGTCGGCGGCCGGCTTCGACAGGTCGAGCCCTTCGTGACCAGCCCACTCGGTCTCGGCCGACGGCGCGTCACCCGCTTCCGGACTGTCGATGGTGCGCTGAATGGGCTCCGCTTCGACGTCCCGCCGTTCAAGCAGCGGATTGCGCTCGAGTTCTTCGTCGACGAACGTACTGAGCTCGATATTCGACAACTGAAGCATGCGAATGGCCTGCTGCAGCTGGGGTGTCATCACCAGCTGCTGGCCCTGTCGCATCTCCAATTTTGTCGAAAGTGCCATCCCCGTGCCTCGGCCAACCCTATCGGCTATACGCAACAAATTACGCGACGCCGAAGGATACTCAACGACCGTTTGCGAACATGTCACCAAGGTACACGCGCCGGACATCCTCGTTATTTATGATTTCCGAGGGGTTACCCTGTGTCAGAACTTGACCATCATAAATGATGTAGGCGCGATCGATGAGGCTCAGCGTCTCGCGAACGTTGTGGTCTGTGATGAGCACTCCAATTCCCCGGTCGGTCAGGTGCCGCACAAGAACCTGGATGTCTCCGACCGCAATCGGGTCGATGCCGGCGAAAGGTTCGTCGAGTAGGATGAATGACGGCCGCGAAGCCAGTGCGCGTGCGATCTCGCAGCGCCGCCGCTCTCCGCCCGACAAGGCGATGGAGGGCGACTTCCTGAGCCGCGTGATGGAGAATTCCTCGAGCAGGCTGTCGAGCTGCTCCTGGCGCGCCTTCCGCTTGGGCTCGACGAGTTCCAGTACCGCCATGATGTTCTGTTCGACGGTAAGCCCGCGAAAAATGGACTGCTCCTGCGGCAGGTACCCGATGCCGAGTTTGGCGCGACGGTACATCGGCAACCGCGTCACATCCCGGCCGTCGATCGTAATGGTGCCGGCGTCTGCAGGGACAAGGCCGGTTATCATGTAGAAAACGGTGGTTTTGCCCGCCCCGTTCGGCCCCAGCAGACCGACGCTCTCGCCGCGGGCAACGGCCAAGCTGACGCCCTTCACGACTTTGCGTTTCTTATAGGACTTCTGGATGTTGTAAGCGGTTAGCCAGCCTTCGCCGCCGACCGCCTCGTCCAGATAGTTCGGGGAATCGCCCGCCCCCGGCGCACCTCCGCCATAGCCGCTCCCGCCATAGGAGTCCGCGCCATACCCGTCCGCGCCGTATCCAGTGACTTCCGAAGGGTCGAAAGCCGTGGAATGAGCGAGATAATCCCCTCCGGATGGCTGCGCGCCGCGTACCGCTGCGGCGCCCGCATCATCGGTCTTCGTTCGCATCGGGAACAGTCTCAAGATCTTGAAACTCCAGGCGGGCTTGGCGCTGAAAACGCAACGTAGCGGGCACCGTATCGGGTCGAGTTACGCGGCATCATGGCATAGGCTCAGTTGGGTTTAGCAGGTTCTGCGGTCGCGCCCCAACTGCTGGAAGAAGGCTTCGGCGGCGTAGCGGGCTTGCCGACCGCCGCGCCATCGGTCCCGCCCGGCTTTTCCGTTCCGGCCTTCTTCTCGTGGCTTGATGGATAGAAAATGACCGAGGATCGGCCGGGCTTGGCGCTGACCGCCGCAGGACTTGCTACGGCGTCCCGCGTCATCACGCTCTGGCCGGTTGTCATATCGATGACGAGCTTGTTTCCTTTGACTATATTGGGACCCTGCGTCAGGACGACGTCGGCCCCTCCGACCACGACGGAGTTCGCCTTGGTGTCGAAAACGGCCCAGTCTCCGGTGACCTGCTGGGAGGCCTTCGAGGTGACCACGACCTTGCCTTTGGCGTCGATCCGGGTCAATTGCGCCGGTGCCCTCCCAGCCCCGCCCGCGGTAGCCGGGGTGCCGGCCGCCGGATCGGCGACGAGCCCGGTGTCGCCGCTGTAGGTAGCCTTTAATTCACTGGATTTGATGAGAAATTCGCCCTGTGCGGCCTTGACCTCACCGGTGAACGTCGCCTCCTTGCGGGTATCCTCGACCACCAGCCGGTCGGCCTCGACCTCCACCGGCGCTGTCGGATCGGTCTTGAAGGTTGCAATCCCGAGTCCACCCGCACCTTCTCCTTCCGGCGGCGGCGGCGCCACCGCGGTCGAGCTATGCTTGGCCGCCTTTTCGGCTGCATTTCCCTGCGTCAACCGCGCGAAAATACGGCTGCGCGGCAGCCCGCCGTCGGCCGGCGATGAAAGATCCGTCCGTCCCGCCTTGCGGTCGACGAACAGCCGTCGTCCACGCAGCTCATTGCTTCCCTGTGTCACGATCACACTTCCAGTCAGAAGGATCGTGTCGCTTCTCTGGTTGAATTCTGCCCGCTCGCTCGACGCGCGCCGGTCCGGACCGGAGGCCATGGTCACGTGTCCAGCGACGACCGCAACTTCGCCGATGGCGTCGAATTCCGCCCGATCACCCGTGACACGGGCGCCGCTGCCCTGGGTCATGACGAGCGGTTCCGGCACCACAATCCGCTCGACCTTGGCGGGGCCAGGCCCTGCTGCCTTGGCCGGCGGCGGCGGGACCGGACTGGCCGGATCGGCTACCGCATCGCTAGAGGGCGTAGCGGCAGCCTCTGGGCTTCCCGCGTATTTGATCTCGAGCCGCGTCGTTTCGATTGCCGATGTAACCGGCTCGGCGCCAAGTCGGACATCCGCGGCGCTCGCCTGCTGGGCCCTGACGTTCCCCGAAAATACGGCTGTCTTTGCGGCATCGTCGATGTCCAGGCGATCGGCGGTCACGTCGACCGGAGATCGTGAGCTGCCAAACACCGTCGCGGGCCCTGCCGACTTCGCGGCTGCCCCAGGTTCAGGTGGCGCGAGGTTGGCGATCACCTGATCGATGAAAGCAACTTTCTTTGACTTCTGGTCGAGTTCCAGGCGGTTTGAAACGATCTTTCCCTGAGGGGCGGTGACACGTGCCGGCGTATTCGAGCGCAAAGTTCCCTCTCGCGTGGCGATCGTCGCGGTCTGGAGTTCCGCGCGCATGCCGGTCGCCGTAATGATGGTTATCCCGCCCTCCAGGTCGAGCTGGTTGGCTTTGCTGTCGAACACACCTCGGTTAGCCGACAGATCGGTGCGCGATTTACGCACATCTACGATCTCACCCGAGATGGTGTTGAGCCTGATGCGTCCGGAATTTCCGAAATCCGGCAGCGCCGTCCGCGCGGTAACGAGGAATCTGCCGCCGTCCTTGGTGATGCCTTCGTAGCGCGGATTGTCCATGGTGAGCTCGCGGCTCAACGTCGTGACCTGACCTTTCCGGTCGATAGCGCCTCCCAGCCGGGCCGTCGTTACCATGAGCCCGATGTAGCCGCCGACGATGAGCACCGACGAAACGGGCAGCAACAGCTTGAGTGCGCGCACGATGAAGCTGTGGCGCCGCGCCTGCACGAAGGACTGACTGCGGTCCATGACGAGCACACGGCCGGATGGCGTGTGCACGCGGGCGTCTTTCGGAGCACTGCTGTTTGTGTCTATCAGGCTGGCCATTTTGCCGCTGCCGGGGACGATTCTGCTGATTGTCGAGCTTCGTGGCTCATTCGAGCGGCGAACTCAAGGCAACCAGGTGCGACCCGCTGGGCACCGTCCGCGATTTCAGTGCGCGAATATGTCGTCTTCGGAAAAGCCTGCGAGGTCCAGCGCCGCCCGGGTCGGCAGGAAGCTGAACGCAGCCTCGGCAAGCGCCGTGCGCCCTTCCCTGGCCAGCATCGCGTCGAGTTTGGCTTTGACGGCATGCAAATGAAGAACGTCGCTTGCAGCGTAGAACTTCTGCTGGTCTGACAGGCTCGTCCGGCCCCAGTCAGAGCTCTGTTGCTGCTTATTGAGTTCGATCTCCGTCAGTTCGGCCACGAGGTCCTTGAGGCCGTGGCGGTCGGTGTACGTTCGGGCAAGCTTCGAGGCGATCTTCGTGCAGTATATCGGCGCCGTCATCACGCCGAGGTACTTTTGCATCACCGCTACGTCGAAGCGGGCGAAGTGAAAAATCTTGAGTACACTCGCGTCGGTGAGAAGTGCCCTGAGGCGAGGCGCGGAATAGTCGCTGCCGTCAAACTGCACGAGGTGCGCCGTACCGTCGCCCGCCGAAAGCTGCACGACGCACAAACGGTCCCGATGGGGATTGAGCCCCATGGTCTCGCTATCTATGGCGACGCTGCCGGCGAACGTGACATGCGCGGGCAGATCTCCCTTGTGGAGTTTAATGATAGGGCTCACAGGACCTCTAAGACATCGAGCGAGTGCGTCTGGTACCCTTCAATACTGATGGCGGCAAGGCCCGCCCCCGTTCCTGTTGGCGGGACGCGGCGACTGCTCCCCGGTTTGCCGGTGCCAGACGATCGGTAGTGTGGTAGTTTTGAACCTCTAGTCCGATTCGACGCGACGATGCGCACAGCGCCGCTTATTCGACATTGATGCGTTAGTCTATCATCAGTCGTCATACGCCTTTGGGGTTGGGTGCGAGGGCAGTCAACTCACTGTCATATGCATCGCCTATGACAAGCCGACCAAGGTGCCGCCGTGTAAGGCGAAGGCCCAGCTTTCTTGAATTTGGACCGGCAAGACGACATCGGAACAGAAACGTGACAAATGATGGCTCGCGTCGATGCTACTCGGCGATGTCGCCCGAGAAGGCCCGTTTAGCATGAAGACAATCGCCAAGATCTACGCTGTCAACGCTATTTCGTTCCTGGCTAATCTTGGCGCCATCTTCGTTTATTCGGCGCTTGCTGGACATTCTGGCTATGGCACCTACTCAATATATATTGCATTTTCCTCTTTTTTTCTGGTCTTTGAAACAGCATTAATTAAGTCCGCTTTGCGCGCGTACTGGTCATCCATCCCAGCGGCCGGCCGGACGGCCGCAAGCGCGCGCGTTGCTGGATTGCTGAATGCTGCGGTACTACGCGCCGCGATCATCTCGCTTCCATTCGTGGCGCTGGCCAATTTCGCATATCCATATCATGCCGCCACGGGAGTTGGCGGATCTATAGTTCTGGTAATTGCACTTCTCGAATTCGTCCTGTCTTACCCTTCAACTCGGCTTTCAATTCAACTCGCCATCGAAGAGAGGTTCTTGGCCGTATATGTATTGCGGCTCGGGGGCACGCTGCTCCGACACGCCTGCGGTTGGAGCGTGCTTTGGATGACCGGTTCGCCGGCCCTCGCGATTGGCGCGATACTCGTCAAGGCGCTGATCTTCGGCGGTTTCTGCATGTACTGGAATCGGCGCCACTACAGGCTGGACTCACCGCCAACGCCGCCCGATCGCGACGACTTCTCGATGTTGATCAACGTCTCTGCGACCGCATTCGCACTGATAGTCATTCAGGAGCTTCCGGGAGCCTATATCGATAAGACCTACGGGCGTGAGACGCTGGGCGGATTTCGTATGGTCTACGATATCGTAGCCGCCGTTTGGTTCCTGGCCACGATCTATCCGACCGTACTGTTCAGCAGCCTTGTTCGGAAAGGAATGGATGGCAGTTCGCAAAGGGGGTTGCTTGCCGTAGGGGCGATCGGCGAGCTGATTGGAATGTTTCATGCCTGCTATTTCCTCGGTGCCATCGTCCTTTTCGTTATCGCACGGCATTTTTACGACAAGATCGCAGTCGGAACGGACTGTATGCTGAGTCTCTTTGCCGGTGTTTCTATCCTTGGTTACAATCGATTTCTAATTGAAGTCGCACACGCCCACGGTCGCGCAAGGGAGACGCTTTATGCGTGCGTAGGAACTTCGGGGGTGGTGCTAGCGTGCCTGACATACGGCCGGAGCGGTCAAAGTCTGGCCGAAGTTGGCCTTGCATGGATCGTGGGTCAGACCGCCCTCCTTGTTATGCTCAAATTCATTATAACGAAATCCGTTGGAAGAAGACCCGCATTATGGCGAGGTGCTGCCATCATTCTTTCTTCGACATGGCTGGTCGTTGCAATGGGGCGATCGTTGTCAATTGAGGTGTTGGCGATATTGTCATTGGTTATTGGTTTTATTGGTTTTATCGTTCTTCTTGTCAGGCTCGTGGCATTTTTGAAATCGGTACGCAACGATAATACCAAGATTGTTGAGGCGGGCGATGAACGGAGAAGGCATGAATATTCAGAATTCTCATGAGACGGAGCGCTTCTGGAGATTGTTCCTTTGGCTGTTCTCATTCGCAATAGTCGGCCTGACATTCAAGCAGTTGAAGTTCAACTATTTTGTTGGGCCTTTCGAATTGCTGGCCATCCTATTGATAGTCGGATGGATTGGCTTCATCTTCTCGGGAGGGAGGTGGCGGCATAACCCGTTACTCGGAAAAATCCTGATCGCATACGTGCTTCTCAGCCTAGGGACTGCTTGGGCGCTGATCGACAATCCAGGTCGCTTGAGTATCAGAGACGCATTGGCATATGCCTTCGTATTTCTGGTGGTTCTGATCTATGCTGACAGCGCGGCCGGCCGAGGGCGAGACGCGCTACGTATCATGGCAAAAGTAATAGGAGCCTATCTGTTCGCGATTCTGGTGATGGCCATTGTGCCGTCTCCCATGCAGTCCACCGTATGGTATATGTATCCGTTGAAAATACAGGGGTTTTCGGACAACCCAAATCAAATCGCGTTTCTGTCTGTTGTCGGTATGAGCTATTTAGTTGCCGATGAAGTCATGTCGAGAAGATGTGATCGCATGACGATGCTTGCTGCATTCAGTTGCGGGCTCGCCGGGTTCCTATCCTCCAGTAGCGCGTTCACTCTGGCATTCATAGCTGTAACCTTGGTTGCGATTGTTGCGCTTTGGCTGCAACGATCCCATGAAACGCAAATCGTGAACCGGCCGGCGCCTGTGCTGTCTGAGCGCGTAATCACCAAGTATATTCAGGGGGCAATGAGCATGTTGCCTCGAACATTGATTATGCTGTCCACGGCCAAAATTGCAGAACTCGTGCTGCGCTTCGCACTGTACTTCGCTGCCGATGCTAGCAGGGCGTTGAAAATTGCAGTCGCCGCGATTTGGGCAATCTTTGCCGTTCCGCATTCCACGCCCCCGGTGACTGCAGGTTCAAGTCAACAAACGACCGCATCGGTGATCAAAGATTATATGGATGGAGATGCTGGGCAGGGGACCACCCGCCTCGCGCTGTGGAGGCTTGGCATCGAGACGGCAAAGGATTCGCCAATCGTGGGCCTTGGTCCAGGCGCACACATCCCGTTCCAGCAGGCCACGGGCACAGAGAGATATGAGGCGCACAATACGCTCGTGGACATCCTCGTCGTGTCGGGGATCGTCGGTGTCGGCGTCCTTGGCGCGATTGTGCTCATGCTCGCACGACACGCCTACGAAACACGAACGCTGGCCCTGTTCAGTGTCTTGACCGTGCCCGTTCTGCTGTTTTCGATGTTCCACTTCGTCGGACGGCAACCGTTGTTTTGGATCACGTTTGTGCTGGCCGCATATGTGCTGCCCGCGAGGACCAAGCCGGCCGAGGCGGCAGGAGAAGCGAGCGGTTCCCCCCTAATAGCAGACGGGCCGCGAATATGAGGGGTTCACGGAGAAAACAGCGGGCAAGGTGACCACATGCGCTGAAATCGCATCGGCACTGCTCGAGTATGGATGGAGAGGGTTCGAGTGTGCCCCTCGAACCGAAACCCGCGCGATGGGTTGGCGGGCGGCATCGCGCAAACAAAGATGGTGCCCAGAAGAGGACTCGAACCTCCACGCCTTGCGGCGCTAGTACCTGAAACTAGTGCGTCTACCAATTCCGCCATCTGGGCAACAGACCGCGCCGGATAGCGCCAGAGCAGTCGGATGTCAACGTTGCGGGTGTTCTTTTTGTCGTGGTGGCATTGGTTGCGGCACGGGTGCCCGATCCGAACGGCGACCTTCACAGCTTGCCGGGCGCTGTGTAATGGTCCGTCCGGAGTTACGCGTCCTGATATTCGCATGAGGGGATGGAACGGATGACGGCAGGTGCTGGCCATCAATTGGCGACGGTGTTCGGCGGCTCGGGCTTCGTTGGCCGGTATGCCGTTCGCGCACTCGCCCGGAACGGCTGGCGCGTCCGAGCCGCTTGCCGCCGTCCTGATCTTGCGGGACACCTCCAACCTGCTGGCGTCGTCGGGCAGGTCCACGCGGTACAGGCGAACTTGCGCTACCCCGAATCGATCCGCCGCGCCGTCGAAGGCGCGACCTGCGTCGTCAACGCCGTCGGCATTCTGGCCCCGTCCGGCTCGCAGACCTTCGACAGGCTCCATATCGAGGGGGCTCGCGAGGTTGCCCGCGCGGCCCGAGAGGCAGGCGTGCAGCGGCTGATTCACGTCTCGGCCATCGGGGCCGATCGCGCGTCGAGCGCGAAATATGCGCGCACAAAAGGCGAGGGCGAACGAGCCGTGCTCGAGGAGTTCCCGGGCGCCATCATCCTTCGGCCCTCGATCGTATTCGGCCGCGAAGACGAGTTCTTCAATCGCTTCGCGAACCTTGCATTGTCGTCCCCGCTGCTGCCCTTGATTGGTGGTGGTCATACGAAGTTCCAGCCGGTGTTCGTCGGCGACATCGCAGAGGTGATTGTGCGCGCGGCCGAAGGTGCCGGAAAGCCGGGCACGATCTATGAACTCGGTGGCCCCGCTCAACTGTCGTTCAGGGAATTGCTCGACCGTACGCTCGAATGGTCGGGTCGCCGTCGTGGGTATCTTCCATTGCCGTTCTGGCTCGCCAAATTGCAGGCGCTTCTGACGTGGCCGCTTCCCAACAGCCTCCGGCCAATTACCGTAGATCAGGTGCGGATGCTGGCGACTGACAACGTCGTGAGCGAGACGGCGAAACAGGAAAGTCGCACGTTCGAAGCGTTCGGCATCTCAAATCCGACGCCGGTCGAGGCCGAGGTTCCATTCTACCTCGAGCGGTTCCGCCCCCGCGGACAGTTCTCACACTATCGCGGCTGAGCTTTATCGGGACGTGGCGACGGCCAGGGATCCCCGTTTGCCGTGGCGACTGTCATTCCTGGCGCGGGAGCTTCTTCTCGCTCACCCCTAGAGCATCGGCCAGCCGAGTCGTCGCGGAACCTGGCCGCAATGGCTTGGGATGGCTCTCGTGCGGCACCCATGCTGTCAGCGTCACGATCTCGAAGGTCGCCGGAATGCGACCGTCGTCAAGGCCGAACCGTTCCGCGTAAACCTCTGCCGCCCGCATCAGAAGACCGCGCGTGACCGGAACCCGTCGTCTGTCGAAGAGCGGATTGCTCGCCGCCATGCCCTTGAGTTCTCGCATCAGGTGCAGCGGGGAGGAATACGTCACTGTCACCGTGTCGCTGTCGGCAACAGGCAGCGCAAAACCCGCACGCTGCAGCAGGCCGCCGAGTGCGCGGACGTCGGCGAAGGGTGCAACCCGTGGCGAGGCGCCGCCGGTAATCTCATCCTCCGCGACGAGCCAGGATTCTCGCAGCTCGCGCAACGTATCACCCCCGAGAAGCGCGGCGAGAAGTAGCCCGTCGGGTTTCATGGCTCGGCGCAGTTGGGCCAGCGCCCCAGGCAAATCGTTGACGAGGTGCAGGCTGAGCGCCGACACGACAAGGTCGTAGCTTTCGGCGGCTGCCTCGATCCGATCGTGTCCATGGGCGAGTGCCGCATCACCGCACTCGCCACGTAGGCAGGTCGAGGGCTCGGCATCGGTGAGCGAGCCGACGTTGGGCGATTTCCTGAGCAGCCGCGAGACCTGTCCGTTGTAGGCCTCGACGCACAGGCCCGTTTCGAAGTTCCGTTTCACGAGAATCAGCCGTTCCGCGAAATCCTCAGCCACGCGTTCGAGCAGAAATGCATGGTCGCCGAGGTGTCTGGCCGCCCTGTCACGACGACGGACTATGAGATCGCGATCGAAAATGCGCGGCACGCCTGGCTCGGAGGACGCTGTCGCCGCGTTGGCGATGCCCGCACCATCTGCCCCGACACCATGAGTTCCGGCTGCGGTGGGACTGGCGATACTGGCCTCGGCAGTGCTGGTCATTGTCTCCTGCGTGCGGCAGAGTTGCGATGGGACGACGTCGGACGGGAGATAGGGGGCGAGATAGGGATGGTCTACCTCCATGAGGCCGCTGATACTGCAAGGAACGATCGGCCAGCATTCGCAAAAAGACTTCGAGCCAAGCTTATAGACCTACTATTCCCGCCCGTCTGTATCGCATGCCGAACCCCGGTCGCCGATGCAGACAGTCTATGCCCGGCGTGCTGGTCGAGCGTCGATTTCATCCGCGCTCCGCTGTGCGATCGGCTCGGCCTGCCGATGCCATTTGATGCCGCAACGCCCGGTTCTGGCGCGCCGATGATTTCCGCCGCCGCCGCGGCCGATCCCCCCAAGTACGACCGGGCGCGCGCAGTCGCAACGTTCGGACCGGCGATGCAGCGCATGGTCCATGCCTTAAAATACCACGACCGGCACGAGGGGCGGCGCCTTTTCGGCCGGTGGATGTCGTTGGCCGGAGCCGAATTGCTGCGCGACGCAGAGTTGATCGTCCCGGTGCCGCTCCATCCGTGGAGGTTGATGGCGCGCAAATACAATCAGAGCGCCATCCTGGCCCATGAGGTGTCCCGGTTGTCGGGCATCCCGGTCGCGCCGGTCGCGCTCGTCCGCGTCAAACGCACGCCGTCCCAGGTTGGCCGGACGGAGGCTGAGAGGCGCCGAAATGTCGCTGGAGCGTTTGCTGTCCCGCGGCTGCATCGGTCCAGGATCGAAGGGCGCCGCGTGCTCCTGATCGACGACGTCATCACGACCGGTGCCACCTGTGGGGCCGCGACGGTCGCGCTCCGTCGGGCTGGTGCGGCGCGCGTCGACGTCCTGGCGCTGGCGCTCGTCTCGCATACGGTGACTTGAGTTCGTCGTGGTCGAAGTGGCAGAAATTCATGTCGCGTTCAGTAGGCGCGGCATCTCGTACGGACCGCTGGCATTGCGCTGATCCATTGTCCTACATTGTGATCATGAGGCCGATGCCCGGCATCCTACTTTCCGCGAAGGACCTGAAGCCAGATGAATAAGGTCGTCATCTACACGACTTCCCTTTGTCCCTACTGCCACATGGCCAAGCAACTACTTCAAGAGAAGAACATTGCGTTCAAAGAGATCGACGTGACCGGCGCGTCCGAGCTTCGCGCCGAGATGCGCGTCAAGGCGGGCGGTGTGAACACCGTCCCCCAGATCTGGATCGGCGAGCGCCACGTTGGCGGGTGTACGGACCTTTACGCACTCGATCGGGCCGGCCAACTCGATCCGCTACTCCAGTCGTGAGCAACGCGCCGATGGATACCGCAACACCCGCCCCACGTTTCCGCGCCGCGCTCATCCAGATGCGATCGGGCCGCTCCGTCGAGGCCAATGTCGGAGCCGCCGAGGCTATGATCCGCGAGGCGGCCGCGGCCGGTGCTCAGTATATACAGACGCCCGAGGTGACGACGGCGATGGATACCGACCGCGCCACCCTGCGCGCGGCGGCGGCCCCTGACGTCAGCGGACCGGCTTTGGAAAGGTTCAAGTCGCTCGCCGCCGAATTGAAGATTTGGCTGCACATCGGCTCGATGGGCGTGATGGCGGGCGACAAGATCGCCAACCGGTCCTACGTGATCTCCCCAGAGGGTGACGTGGTTGCCACCTACGATAAGATTCATCTGTTCGACGTCGCGCTGGCCAACGGCGAAACCTACCGCGAGAGCGACAATTTCGTCGCCGGCAGCGAGGCTGTGGTTGCCGGGTTGCCCTGGGGCGGGCTCGGGCTCACCATCTGCTACGATTTGCGTTTTCCAGCGCTCCATCAGGCCCTCGTCAGGGCGGGTGCCTCGTTCATTGCCATTCCCGCGGCGTTCACGAGGCCGACCGGCGAAGCGCACTGGCACACGCTCGTCAGGGCGCGCGCCATCGAAACCCAGTGCTTCGTCTTCGCGGCCGCCCAGGGTGGACGCCACGAGCACGGCCGTGAAACCTACGGCCACAGCCTCATCGTCTCGCCGTGGGGGCAGGTGTTGGCCGAAGGCGGCACTGAGCCCGGCATAATCGCTGCCGAAATTGATACTGCCGAGGTGGGAGCCGTGCGCGGTCGCATCCCATGCCTCTCGCACGGTCGTGCATTCAAGGTGACGGCATGATCAAATACGCCCTTCGTTGCGGGGCTGGACACGAGTTTGAAGCCTGGTTCGGCGGGATCGCTGCCTATGAAGCTCTCGCCAAGGCTGGTCACCTTTCGTGTGCGATCTGTGGTGGTTCGAACGTCGAGCGCGCGATCATGGCGCCCGCCGTTGCGCGAAAGGATCGCGACGCTCCCGTGCAACCCGCGCACGAGGGCATGGGCGCAGTGGACATGGCCCCGGCGGGGGCCGGGTTGGCCATGAGCGCCGGTGAAGATACAGGCTGGTCGAACCGGCGGCTGATCCTCGAGCGGATCAGAAAGCTTCGCGACTCCGTATTGGCGAACTCCGAGTACGTTGGTCCCCGGTTTGCGAGCGAAGCACGCGCGATCCACGAGCTTGCCGAGAGTGAAGGTCTGCCCATCCGCCCGATCCACGGAGAGGCAACCCCCGACGAGATCCTCGACCTGCTTGAAGACGGTATACGGGTGGCACCTGTCCCGGCTTTGCCTGAGGATAGAAACTAGTCTCCGCCCATCTCAGCCGGACGGAACATGCCGCTCCAGCGCATCCATGATCACAGGCGCGAGGTCGATACCACTCAACCGCAGGTACTCGCGGATCAGCGTTGGAGAGGTGACGTTGACCTCGTTGAGATAGCCGTGGATCAGGTCGATGCCGGCAAAAATGATGCCCTCGGCCATGAGAAGACGGCCGACTTCCGCGCAGACGGCTTCCTCTGCGGGCGTCAGCGCGTCCAGCTTTGCCGATCCGCCGACGTGAATGTTGGCTCTGAAATCACCCAGGTTCGGAACCCGTCGCAGTACGCCGGAGACCTTTCCCTCGATGATGAACACGCGCTTGTCGCCTTCGACGATCTCGGGAATGTAGGCTTGCACGATGAGCGGTTCGCGTCCGACTTCGGCCATCAGTTCGCCGACGATCTCGTCGAAGTCGGGGTCTGTTGCCGATGTCTTGAGCACGCTTGAACCGCCACCCAGGAACAGCGGCTTGACGACGACCTGATCGTGTTTTGCGGCGAAGGTGCGCATCTCGGCCAGTGAATTACCGATGAACGTCGCCGGCATGAAGCGGTGAAGCGACAAGGCGCGAAGCTTTTCGGAGAAATTGCGAATGGCACGCGGCGGGTTGAGCATAGCGACCCGGCCTTCCAGCAATTCCAGTAGGAACGTGTTGGCGAGGTAGGCCGTATCGAAAGGCGGGTCCTGGCGGATCGCAATCATGTCGAGCGCGGCGAGCGCAAGTGGACCCTGGTCGAGCACCTCGAAATGCGCCCCGGCCTTGTCGGCGACGCGCACCCTCCGTACCGAGGCGCGAACGTCACCGGATTCGTAAACGACGTCCCTCGGCTCGAAGACCACGACGTCGTGCCCCCGCTTTTGGGCCTCCAGCATCAGAGCGAACGATGTGTCGCCCGCGATTGAAATCGTCTCGAGCGGGTCCATCTGAACGCCGAATTTCATGAGATGAGATCCTGATATCCGAAAAAAGGGGCCCACCCGCTAGGCGGAGAGCCCCCGTGTTCTCAGATGCTACTATCACCGGCTCGAGGCGTTGTCGCGCCCCGGACCGGTTCAGAATGCTACCAGGCGGTACCCGCTATCGAGATAGGTCGAGAGATCGAGAATGCCGCCCGTCCCGGGTATTGCAGCGTCTCTCTTGAGGCTGAAGCCTGCCACCTGAGCGCTTTCAGTTGCTCCGAAAACGTCGGCGCACCCCCCGCAGACCCCGGCCGTCTTGTCCGCGACGGATTGGTAAAGCGCATAGGCAGGGTGCGCCGGATTTACGAGCTCTGCGGGCCATCGCGTGCCGGTTCCTTGAAAGATCAGCGCAACGTCCTGGCCTTTGCCCTTGAGCTCATGAACGAGAAAAAGCGCGTTGAAGAGGCGGCCGAGTGCCTCCTCGGCCTGCGGCTTGGGATCGGAGAATACGACAACGGCGGTCTTCGACATGCGGGTGGCTCCATGGTCTGAGTGATAATTACCGAACGATCGGTATAATTTCACTTGCACGTCGCGCCAGCCTGTGTCAAGGAATATTACCGTTCGTTCGGTAATGTAGATTGGATGAGCGATTGGAATGAAGCGAGGAGTCCAAGCAATGGCGCGACCGCAGTCGGTTGAAGAGCAGGAGTTGATCGGTCGCCTCAGCCGGGTTTTCCGGGATGTCGGCTATGAGGCGGCGTCACTGTCGATCCTGGCGGAGGCAACCGGCCTCAAGAAAGCGAGCCTCTATCACCGCTTCCCCGGTGGAAAGCGGCAGATGGCCGAGGAAGTATTGGCGACGGCGCTGGGATGGGTCGCCGAGAATATCGTCGATCCGCTGAAATCCGAATTGCCTCCCGCCACGCGCATCGCAGCGGTCGCAAAGCGTCTCGACGGGTTTTATGAGGGTGGAGGCCGGGCGTGCCTGCTGAACATGTTGTCGGCGCCCCGTGGCGCCGCCGATGGGCCTTTCGCGGAGGCGATTCGTGGCGCGTTCGAGACCCTGATCGAAGCCTTCAGCTGCGTATCGCGCGACGCCGGAAACTCCGATGAGATCGCCCGGGCGAGAGCAGAGCGCACCCTCATGTTGCTTCACGGCAGTCTGGTCATGTCGCGCGGACTTGGCTCCAGCGAGCCATTCCGTACGTTCCTCGCAGGCCTGCCGGCAGAGCTCGGCATCGAAAGCTCGACAACGCAGGGAGTTGTGCAATGACAGCCCGTTATCTCGACCTGTTGACGTCGCCCTACGTGAAGGCTGCTCAGGAAGCCAACGGCGTGCACAGGCCCTCTAGTCGCGTACCCGATGTAGAGACTGGCCCAGATGTGCTGACAGCCCGCGAGGCGGAATTCATCGCCAGCCGGGACAGCTTCTACATGGCGACCGTCGGAGCCGAAGGATGGCCATACCTGCAGCACCGAGGCGGGCCGGCGGGTTTCGTGAAGGTGCTGGGGCCTCGGCAGTTCGGGCTCGCCGACTTCCGCGGCAATCGCCAGTACATCAGCGTCGGCAACCTCGAAGCCGACAACCGTGCCGCATTCTTCTTCATGGACTATCCGCGTCGCGCCCGGCTGAAACTCCTGGGGCGCGTGCGCCAAGTGAGCCTCACGGACGCACCTGATCTCGCGGCCGCCCTCCTCGACAGCGACTATGCCGCAAAGGTGGAGCGCGGATTCCTGGTCGATGTCGAGGCCTATGACTGGAACTGCCCGCAGCACATCACGCCGCGCTTTTCGGTTGCCGAGCTGGCCCCATCAATCGAGGCCCTGAAGGCGCGCATCGCCGAGCTCGAGGGTGAGCTGTCGAAGGCCCGCGCCGGCTGATCCGCAAATAACCATGCACCAGCGTTATACGCTTGTTCCATAGTACCGAATTGTAGTAAGCTTTATCGAAGGGACGAACTATTTAGCCAGGAGGCCAAGCGGTGCTGAAATATTACTTCAACCTCTCACCCAACCCGAGCAAGGTCGCGCTGTTTCTTGAGGAGGCGGGCGTCCCGTATGAGCCCATTCCGGTCGACACCCGGATGGGCGAGCAGCACGTGCCGGAGTTCCTGAAGATCAATCCGAACGGAAAGGTGCCGGCCATCGTCGATAACGGCCGCGTCGTCTTCGACAGCAACGCCATCCTTCTCTATCTTGCTGAAAAGGAGGGGAAATTCCTTCCGCCGGCCGAGTTCCGTGGCGAGCTGCTGTCCTGGCATATGTTCGTCGCGACGGGCGTTGGACCCTTCTCCGGCCAAGCGGTCCACTTCCGCCACTTCGCCCCTGAGGACGTCCCCTACGCCAAGAAGCGCTACCAGTACGAGGCGCGTCGCCATTTCGGTGTGCTGGACCAGCGACTGGCCTCGCATCGCTACATGGTCGGCGACCAGTACACGATCGTGGACATGAACGTCTGGGGCTGGGCCCGAGTGATCCCCTTCATCCTCGGCGAAGATGCGCTGGGCGAGTACCCCAATGTGAAGCGCCTCCTGGACGAGATCAACGCTCGGCCCGCCGCCACCCGCGCCATCGCCCTTAAGGAGCGCTTTGCCTTCAAGGCCGACATGGACGAGGACGCCCGTCGCCATATGTTCAAGCATCTGGCGGCCTGAGGCGCCGCGCCGCTACGCAAGCCCCCGCTTGCGCGCGGCGGCATTGATGAAGCCGCGGACGGTATCGAAGAACACGGGCTCGTGAAGTAGGAATGCGTCGTGCCCCTTGTTGCTTTCGATCTCGACGAACGAAACGTCCGCGGCGACGGCGTTGAGGGCCCTCACGATGGTCTTTGATTCGCGCGTCGGATAGAGCCAGTCCGACGTGAACGAAACGACGCAGAACCTCGTCCGGGTGCCCTTGAACGCATCGGCAAGAACCTCGCCGTGGTCTGCGGCGAGGTCGAAATAGTCCATCGCCCGCGTGATGTAGAGGTAGCTGTTGGCGTCGAACCGGTCGACGAACGTCGATCCCTGGTGGCGTAGGTAGCTTTCGACCTGGAAATCCGGATCGAATGAAAATGTCTTGGCGCTACGGTCCTGCAGGTTGCGCCCGAACTTCTGCTGCAGGGCGTCTTCTGAAAGATAGGTTATGTGCGCGGCCATGCGAGCCACGCCCAGGCCGGCTGCCGGTGTCTTTCCCGTGGCATGGTAGAGCCCGTGGTTCCAGTCAGGGTCGGCCATGACGGCGCGCCGCCCGACCTCGTGGAAGGCGATGTTCTGTGCTGAATGTCGCGACGCGGCGGCGATGGGCACGGCGGCGAACACGCGGTGTCTGTAGCGTGCAGCCCATTCGAGCACCTGCATGCCGCCCATCGATCCGCCGACGACGGCGAACAAATCGGCGATACCGAGATGATCGATCAGGCGCGCCTGTGCCTTCACCATGTCGCCGATCGTGATCACGGGGAATTCGAGACCGTAGGGCTTGCCCGTGTCCGGGTTCATCGATGCCGGGCCCGTTGACCCCATGCATCCGCCGAGAATGTTCGGGCAGATCACGAAGAACCGGTCGGTATCGACAGGCTTGCCCGGACCCACGAGTGTCTCCCACCACCCCGGTTTACCCGTGACGGGATGTGTCCGAGCGACATACTGGTCCCCCGTGAGCGCGTGGCAGATGAGGACGGCGTTCGTCTTTTCCGGGTTGAGGGTGCCGTAAGTATCGAACGCAATCTGGAAGGGTCCGAATTGCTTTCCGCTGTCGAGCAGCAGTGGCACCTCGCGGGAGAATCGCACCAACTGGCTCGAAGGATGGTCGATCTCGGCCTGCGCCGATCCGCGCATGGCGCGGCTGCCCGCCGCCGCGGGGCCCGCCTCCGAGTGGGTGTCTTGCTTCGCTCCGCTCGTGTAGGCACCGTCGGTCACGTGTGTGGCCTCGTTTTCACGTTCAATCTGCACCCAGGTGGCGCGGCTGCGGGGCGCCGCCACATTGCGCCGGGCGGGATCCGGGGTGAACCGGTCGCGTACCTCGGGCACGGGCGAAGTCAATCTTTTCTTTGCCCGCCGCCATCGATACGCGTATCAACGCCACTCCTAACATGAGCGCGCGGTTTGCGCCGCCATTTGCAGAGCACACCATGACGATGAGCGCGCCGACGCGCCTGCCCGTGCCACGGCCGGGCGTCCTTGACATCGAGATCTATGTCCCCGGCGAAAGCAAGCTGCCGTCGGGCGTGACACCGATAAAGCTATCCTCAAACGAGTCCCCATTGGGACCAAGCCCCGCCGCGATCGCCGCCTATCGCGACGCGGCCGGCGCCCTTGAGCGCTATCCGGACGGCCAAGCCTCCCTTTTGCGCCAGGCGATCGCCCGCCGCTATGGACTGGACCCTGACCGCATCGTCTGCGGTGCCGGCTCGGACGAGCTGCTGTCGCTGTTGGCACACGCCTATCTCGGCCCCGGCGACGAGGCAATCTACACCGAGCACGGCTTCCTTGTTTACCGTATCGCGATCCTCGCCAACGGCGCGACCCCTGTCGTCGCCCCCGAGCGCGATCTGAAGTCTGACATTGATGCGATCTTGGCTCGCGTCACACCGGCAACGCGGATGGTTTTCCTCGCCAATCCGAACAACCCGACCGGCACCTATATAGGCATCGAGGAAGTTCGCCGCCTGCGAGCCGGCCTGCCTGGCAACGTCATTCTCGTGCTCGATGGCGCGTATGCCGAGTACGTGCGGGCCAATGACTACGAAGCCGGCATCGAACTCGTCGCGACGACGCCGAACACCGTGATGACGCGCACGTTCTCCAAGATCTACGGTCTGGCCGCACTGCGGCTGGGCTGGGCCTACGGCCCCCCTGAGATTATTGGCGTTCTGAACCGTATGCGCGGCCCCTTCAACGTGTCGGAGCCCGGCATTCGCGCCGGAGTGGCGGCCATGGAGGATGCCGCCCACATCGATGCGGCCGCCGCCCACAACGACCGCTGGCTACCCTGGCTGACCGACGAGATCGGCCGCCTAGGCATCGGCGTGACGCCGAGCGTGGCGAATTTCCTTTTGATGCATTTCCCCGCCGACGGCTCGCGCAACGCCGATGCCGCGGAAGCGCATCTGAAGTCGCGCGGATTGATACTGCGCCGCGTAAAGGCATACGGGCTGCCCCATGCCATACGCCTGACCGTCGGCACGCAGGCGGAGAATCGCGCCGTCGTGGCCGCTCTGGCAGAATTTATGAACGGGCACACGGCATGAAGTCACCTCGTCCGCTGGAAGCGCCGATGTTCGAGCGCGTGGCGCTGATTGGAATCGGGCTGATCGGTTCCTCCATCTCCCATGCCTCCAGGCGAGCAGGCCTAGTCCGCGAGTTCGTAGGCACGGCCCGAACGCCTGCAACCGTCGAGACGGCGCTCCGGCTGGGCCTCATCTCGGAAGCGTTCGTCAATGCGCGCGACGCCGTGCGCGACGCAGACCTCGTGATCCTGTGCGTGCCCGTCGGCGCATGTGGTGTGATCGCACGCGAGATTGGTCCCTATCTGAAGCCCGGCGCAATCGTGTCCGACGTCGGCTCGGTCAAGGGTTCGGTCGTGCGTGACATGGCCCCGCATCTCCCGAATACGGTGCATTTCGTTCCGGCCCACCCGATCGCGGGGACCGAGCAGTCGGGTCCGGAATCGGGCTTCGCCGAGCTATTCGACGGCCGCTGGTGCATCCTGACGCCGCCGGAGGGCACCGACCCGGAGGCGGTCGACAAGCTTGCCCGGTTCTGGCGCCTGTTGGGCGCCTACGACGAGATCATGACGCCCGAGCATCATGACCTCGTGCTGGCCGTGACGAGCCACCTGCCGCACCTGATTGCCTTCAACATCGTCAACACCGCGGCTCATCTGGAGAAGGTGACCGACAGCGAGGTGATCAAGTTCTCGGCCGGCGGGTTCCGCGACTTCACCCGTATCGCTGCCTCCGACCCGGTGATGTGGCGCGACATATTCCTGAATAACAGGGATGCCGCCCTCGAGATGCTCGGCCGCTTCCAGGAAGATCTCGTCATGCTGCAGCGCGCGATCCGCTTCGGTGATGGCGATACGCTGGAAAAGACCTTTGCGCAGGCCCGCGAGATCCGCCGCGGCGTTATTCAGGCCGGCCAGGACACGCCGGCTCCCGATTTCGGTCGCAAGAGCAAGCGCCGCCGCTAGGAACGCGAACTCGGGTGACGGACCGGGCGTCGCACCATCGGCTCGGATTATGCAGCCCGGTTCAACGGGCGGACGGGACGAAGCGTCCCAGACACTGCTATCGTTACGACCAGTTGCGCCGAAGCCTGAACTGCCGCGAGCTGTGACGGGATGCATTGACGCCCGTTCCGACCAGCCCAGGGACAACAACCGGTCGTTCCATGATCAAGATCGCCAAACGCTTCCTCATCAAGCCGGGCTCGACGATTGATCTGAAGCGCAGGCCTACACGAGTGGACCCCGTTTACATCTCGAAACAGGACTACAAGCGGCTTCTGAAAGAGCATGTCGACTACCTGAGTACGCAGCAGGAACTGCTCTACGCCTCGAACCGGCACGCAATCCTGGTGATCTTCCAGGGAATGGACGCCGCCGGCAAGGACGGATGCATCAAGCACGTGATGTCGGGCGTGAACCCGCAAGGCTGCAACGTGTTCAGTTACAGCCACCCCAGTGCAGTCGAGTTGCGCCACGATTTTCTCTGGCGCACCACCCGCGACTTGCCTGAGCGCGGCAAGATCGCCATCTTCAACCGCTCATACTACGAGGAGGTCGTGATCGTCCGGGTTCACCCCCACATCCTTGCGGCCGAGGCACCTCCAGATGCAACCATGAACGACGGCATCTGGCAGGATAGATACAAGTCCATCAACGATCTGGAGTGCCATCTGCACCGCAACGGGACGCGCATCGTCAAGATATTCCTCCATATGTCGAAGGAGGAGCAGCGCCACCGGCTTCTCGACCGCATCGTAACCGCGGACAAGAACTGGAAGATCAATCCGTCCGACCTCGCGGAACGGGAGTTCTGGCCAAGCTACCTCGAAGCCTATCAGGAATGCATTTCCGCCACGACTACGCACGAGGCGCCGTGGTACGTCGTTCCCGCTGACGACAAGCACTCGGCGCGATTGTTTGTCTCCCACATCATCCTGGAGGCGATGGAAGAATTGAAGCTCGCCTTTCCCGAACCGTCGCCCGAGCGGCGGGCCGAACTTCTCTCGATGCGCCAGAGGCTCGAATGCGACTGAGCGGCGATGGCATCAGACCGTCGCTTTGACCTCGAATTCTGAATAGGCTCCGACGCCCTCGCCTACGATCTCGACCGCCGTCACGGCGGCGTCGCGCGGCCCGTCCTCGCATGCTCGGAGCATGTTCTCAACGACGTCCAGCGGGCCCTGCAGCACCGCTTCGACGGCCCCGTCTCGCCGGTTACGGACCCATCCGGTGAGGCCGAATTCAAGCGCCTGCGCCCGGACCCAAGCGCGATATCCGACGCCTTGCACACGGCCATCGATGCGAATGTGAACGGTTCGCAGGTGCGCCATCGACAGACTTTCAGGGTTGAAGGGCGGGCGAGAGGGAATGCCAGGTCCCGTCGGCCCCGATGGCGATCCGCCAATAAGTCCATCGCTTTGAGGTGATCATCTTTGCCGCGGCCTCCGCCCCCACCAATGCGGCAAGGTCGGCCGCCTCGCTGTCTCGGAGTTTGGAAAGGTCGAGTTCTGCCAGATAGGGCCAGACGTAGATCCCGTTGTTCTCGAAGTCGCGCCCCGCGGGAACGACGGTCGGAGGCAGCTTCAGTATCTTGCCGATGGCCTCGAGGATGTCTCGACCATCGCCAGCGGTGGCCGCGTTGACAGCGACTGGATTTGCCGGCGACGCCGCCGGCGCCTTGGGCTCTGCCGTGACCGGAGGTTGAGGCGGAGGCGGAGTGCTCGTTGAGAGCGACTTGAGATATGCCAAGGCGTCTTCGCCTGGCCCTTGGCCCACGTCTGGCGGCATCTCGTTGAGCTCGAATGCGCCCCGTAACTCGTCGATGCGGCCGGTGGCAATCGCAGCAAGTATCGCGTCGCGTGTCTCGGCGGTGTTGCGCGGCAAGTTCTCGTTCGTGGGAGCCGCCTTCGACCTGTTTGGCTTCGCCGGCCGCGTCTGCGCGCTTGCTGTCCCGCGGAAGGTCCAAGTGAAATGAGTTTCGCCCGATTGCGGCCCATCGCTGCAATAGACAAGCCCCGCAGCCGCCACTACCACTAGCGGCCTGAAAATGAAGAAACGGCGATGGGGGAAGACGTGACACGTTGTGGCGCTGGCCGCGAGCGAGAACGCGCGCGAACGACCCGTATCGACAGCGCTTCCATTGGTGACGTCCATCAGAACCTTCAACTCGTGGTCTCCGGCGATCGAGCCGGAGAGCGCGGGGCGGATGAAATTCAGGCGGGGTAACTCTTGTGACGTTGATGCCGAACCCGCTAGTCATCCCCGTCGGTTTTCTTATCGGCATCATTGTCGCGGCTCCCGTCGGACCGGTCAACGTGCTGTGCATTCAGCGCGCCGTCGCGCGCGGCTTTTGGGGCGGGCTGGCGGCCGGCCTCGGCGCCATGCTGGGCGATGGACTGATCGCGCTCTCGGCCGCGATGGGCGTTGGCGCGATCTCCGGCGCGGTCAAGACCTACAAGGTTGTCATCCAGATTGTCGGCGGCCTGGCACTGATCGCGTTCGGCGTGAGGCTCTATACCTCGCCCGCGCCCCAGCCGGTCGTGGAGGCCGCCAATGGCGGTCGTGGCACACTGCTGGATTCTGCCTGGGATATTCCGAAAACGTTCTTCCTGACCGTCACAAATCCTGGCGCCGTACTGGGTCTGTTTGCGATCTTCGGCGGCATCTCGACCTATGTCGAGGTCAATGGCCGCGCCGATGCCCTGACCATGGTGGCGGCCGTCATGGCCGGCAGCCTAGCCTGGTGGCTCGGCCTCTCGGCATCGGTTGCACGCGTGCGCCATCGGCTGAATGCCCGTTGGCTCGCGACGATCAACACCTATGCGGGCCTGCTGCTGATCGGCTTTGGTCTGCTGCTGATCGGGGAACTGGTCTTCAAGTGATCGAGCCGCGCATGCGTTGGCGAAAGACGGATTGAGCCGACGCTACTGAATGCGGGTGGCGATGGTGAACTCACCGTCACGGACGCGGCGCTCGAGGCCCTGCACGAGCTTCAAAACGGCATCCTCGCCATAGATTCCGACGAGATCGGTCAACGCGGTGAACATGGCCGCGTATGCGAGGCGCTCCGGCGCAATGCCGCATTCGAGCCCTTCGTCCCACGCATCGAGAATGAGCGCGAGCGCATTCTGGCTCTCGTCGTCGCTGGTATCGGCGAATAGGCTCATCCGTCGCGGCCCTTCAGCAAAGCGTTCAGGAACATGTCCATAGTGAGCCGCTAACACACTGAGGCTGTCCAGTGCGTGGTCACGGCAACTCACAGTAAAAATTGACGGTTGATGATGTGCGCAGGGCGCACGTCAATCACCTCGTCCGCCGCAGTATGGCGATCGCCTCGACGTGCGGCGAAAAGAGGAACTGGTCGAACGGGGCGATGCTCTCGATCTTGAACCCGCCGGCAGTCAGTATTGCCAGGTCACGGGCCAGGCTGTCCGGCGCACACGACACCGCCACGACGGCAGACGCTTTCGATCGCGCGATCCGCTCCGCCTGCTCCGAGGCCCCCGCTCGCGGCGGGTCGAACACCACGACGCTGAAGCCATCGAGCTCCTTCGCCGACATCGGCTCCCGATGAAGATCGCGCGCAAGCGTCGTCACCGGTTTCACGCCTTGCGCCCGTCTGTGCGCCTGCTCGAGTGCAAGCAGTGCCCGCTTGTCGCTGTCGGCCGCCAGTACCTCGGCCTCCGCCGCGATCGGAAATGTGAAGGTTCCAAGTCCGCTGAAAAGGTCCGCCACCTTCTTGCGGCTACCCTTCGTTTTTCGCACAGCCGCGACGATCCGCTCGGCCATCGCCCGTTCCACGTCCGGCACCGCCTGGAGAAACACGCCCGGCGGCGGCACGACATCGACGGAACCGAAGCGGATGATCGGCTCGGCGGCCGCATAGATGGGATCCCGGTCGAGAGAAACACGAAGCAGGCGAGCCGAGCGCGAAATGTCGGCGATCGCCTCGCGTTCGGCCGCGCCCACGCTTCGGCCGGCCCCTTCGATCACGACATCAACGCCATTGTCGGCGGCAGTCGCGACGATCCGGAGACCACCGTCGCCTTTGGCGCTGCCTGTCGAGCCAGCAAAGCGCGGCAGCAACGGGCGAAGCAGTTCGCGAAGTGCTGGAAGCCGGGTGACGATTTCGGGCGAAAGGATCGGGCATTCCGCGATGTCGACCAGACGATGTCCGCGAGGTTCATGAAACCCCAGGATGACGCCATGTGGGCCACGCTTTGCCCCCAGTATCGCCCGGCGCCGCGAATGGAGCGGCGCGACGGTCATGGGCTCCAACGGAGTGGTCAAGCCGTGCTGAGAGAGTGCACGTGAAATGAGCCCGGTCTTCCAGTTGACGTAGGCGTCCATCGCGACGTGTTGCATGGCGCAGCCTCCGCACGTGCCGAAGTGCGGGCAAACGGCCATCACTCGGTCGCGGGATTGGGTGATGATCTCGGCAACCTGTCCGCGCTCGCCCGATATGCGCGCCAATACGCGCTCGCCCGGCAAGGTGTACGGAATGAAGCACAGGCCATCGATATCCGATCCGGCCACCGGTTCCGCAATGCCGTCCCCATCGTGCCCCAGCCGGGAAATCGTAACCTCGCGCAACCGGTCGACCCCCTCGGGAATTGCCTGCGCTTCGTTCTCTTCAGGCATCCTTGCGGGCTCCGATCAGGTATTCGATGTTTCCAGACCCGCCGGCGATCGGCGACTCGAGGCTTTGCAGGGCATGCCATCCCGGCACCGTGTCGAGCCACCGCCCGGTCTTGGCGACGGCCGCTTCCCGGGCACTCGGATCGCGCACGATTCCGGTCTTCGACACGTGCTCAGGCCCCACCTCGAACTGCGGCTTCACGAGCGCAACGAGCCACGCACCGGGTGCCGCGAGTGCTAGCGCCGCCGGTAGCACCTTCGTGAGCGAAATGAAACTGACGTCGGCGACGATCGCGCCCGGTCGCTCTGGAATGATCTCAGGCGTTAGCTGGCGCGCGTCCTGACCCTCGAGGCTGACGACCCTTGGGTCCGCCCTCAGGCTATCGTGAAGTTGCCCGGTGCCGACATCGACAGCATACACGCGCGCCGCGCCCCGCTCGAGCAGCAATTCGCTGAAACCGCCGGTCGATGCGCCGACGTCGAGGCAGACCAGCCCGTCGCACGACAGTCCGAACCTGTCGAGCGCGGCCTCGAGCTTGAGGCGGCCGCGCGATACCATTCGAGCTTCATCGGCCGCGACATCGAGTTTCGTCCCCGGCCCGACGGCGAGCGACGGTTTCAGCGCGACACGCCCATCGACAGTCACCCGGCCGCGCAGCACGAGATCGCGCGCCCTCGCTCTCGTCGGCACCAGCCCGCGCGCTACCAGGGCGATGTCGAGCCGCTCCGTTGAGCCAATTTCCGACATTAGGTCTGATTACCATCCCAAAGCGTAGGGGTTACCGTAATTTGTTTGCCGTGGATGCACATCTGGAGAAACATAGCATGATGAAGGTATTGATTGCTGCGGTCGCGGTCGTCGCGATGGCAGCCGCCGTAAATGCCCAGGAGGTCTCGAAGGCCCCCGCCGGTGCGAAGGCTGTAATCCTGGAGCCAAAGAACGGCGACACGGTCTCGGCCCCGTTCAAGGTCAAGTTCGGCCTCGAGGGTATGGAAGTCGCGCCAGCCGGAGCTGCGAAGCCGAATGCGGGTCACCACCACCTGCTCATCGACACCAAGCTCGCCGACCCCAAGGTTGGAATCCCCGCGGACGACAAGCACAAGCACTACGGCAAAGGCCAGACGGAAGACACCGTGACGCTTCCGGCCGGTACGCACACGCTGCAGCTCGTTCTGGGTGACCACAACCACGTCCCTCACGACCCGATCGTGCAGTCCGAGATCATCACGATCACCGTCAAGTGAGCTGCGGAGCCAAAATCTTCAGCTAGAGCATGTTCAGGAAAAGTGGATGCCGGTTTTCCGCAAGAACATGCTCAAAATCAAAGACCTGGAGCGCGTTCATGATTCCGCTTGAATGGAACGCGCTCTAGCACCCACGGGCCGGCGTCTAAAGCGGCGGCGGATAGACTAGTAAATTCTCAGGTCGCCTCATCCACCACTGCGTCATGCCGTTTGCATTCAAGCGAGGCCGTGATCGCGTCGATCAGGTGTTGCGACTTGAGCGGCTTGGCCAGCAGTATCGGGGCCCGATCGGAAAATCGCAAAGATGTCAGGTTCCGCGCCGATCCAACCACCACGTAGGGCTTCCGGGACCCATCGACGAGCCCGATGATCTCGTCGACCTCACTGGAGAGGCCATCGACATCGACGACGATCAGGTCCAGCTTGCGTCTCTGTAGCTTCATGCGGATTTCCGCGCACGTCGCCACTGGGCCGACAGTCAGATACCCGGCGTCGTAGAGCATGTCTTCGAGCATCATGGCGTCGCGTGGCTGGCGTTCGACGATGAGTATGCGGTCGCGAATGAGGCTGGCAGGGGTATCGGCCACGCGTCTCCGCATGAGCTTCCCGCCGGGATTGAACAGCTTGCCCGTGGTTGTCTCGGTCCCAGATTGGCTGACCGAAACGAATGCGTCGATGCCCTCCTTTTGGAAGTTGACGGTCGCGTTGAGTTGCGGCGTGCGCCCAGACCGTTCAATCAGGGTCAGGCCAAATCCGGGACTGATCGGATCTCTGACGCGTGGACCGCCACGCTCGCGCCATGTGAAGTCGACCCGAAGCGGGTCCGACGGAGCCTGCGCCCATGAGATGGATACGTGCCCCGACTCAGTCGAGAGAGCGCCATGCTGGGTCGCGTTGGTAGCGAGTTCATGAACGATCAGAGAGAACTGCAGCGCGGATTGCGGCGGCAGGAACGTCTCCTCCCCCGTAATCGTGATGCGGTCGCCGAAATCTCCCTGGAGCAAGAGCTGGACGCGCACGAGATCGGCGAGCGACGCCCCCATCCAATCGGAATCGGTCAGTATGGTATGCGCCGTGGCCAACGATTGCAGACGCCCGCTGAAGCTCGCGGCAAATTGCGGGACGCTTGTCTCGGTGCGGGCGGCCTGCGTGGCCAGTGATTGGACGATCGCCAGAGTATTCTTGACTCGGTGGTTGATTTCCGCGGTCAGGAGGTTCCGGATCTCGTCGGCACGACGTCGCTCCGTGATGTCGCGGTTCGTTTCGAGCACGAGTCGCTGGCCACCGGCCCGAATGAGTTCCTGCCGGCTTTCGACCCATACCTCCGATCCGTTCCGATCGATCTGAATCAGTTCCCCGCTCCATGCGCCATCCTTGAGAAGCAAGTGATCAAATTCGATCACCGGCATGGGTAGGCGCGACTTTAGGAGTTGATGGGCGACGGTTCCGATCGCCTCAGCCTTCGAGTAGCCGTACAGCTCGACACATCCTCGGTTCCAGCTGACGATGCCACCGCCCATCTCGCGAACAATGATGGCCTCGTGCGACTGGTCGACGATGCGGGCGAACTGTCTCAGCCTCAGGCCTTGATTGCGCTGCTCGGTAATGTCGGTGTTGGTGCCGCAATAGGCGACGGGCACTCCGTCGGCGTTGCGTTGCGGCATGGCCCGGGAAAGGAACTATCGATACTCTCCGTCAGCATCGCGCAGCGGGAACACGTCTTCCCATTCCTCGCCGCGCTCGAGACAGGCTAGAAATTTCTCAGCGGCTCTTGCGAGGTGATCGGGATGATGAGCCGTCTTCCATCCCAGCCCTTTCGACTCCTCGTAGGTCAAACCGGTGTAGTCGAACCATCGCTGATTGAACCAGTAGACCGACCCTGTGGCGTCCGCCATCCACGCAAGCTGCGGGATCGTGTCGGCCAGAGCGCGAAAGCGCTGCTCGCTCTCCAGCAGCGAGGTCTCCACCAGACGGAGATGTGTGATGTCTCGCGACGTCGCGAGGATCGCCTCGACACTTCCATCATCACCCCGGATGGGGCTGACGACAACGTCCCACCAGGTGACGTCCCCAAGCCGTGCCGAGTAGGGCGCCGTGAAGCGGTAAACGCGTCCCTCGCGGCCAGCTGCGAGCGCCTCGCGGATCTCCGCCCTGTTCCCGATTGGCCAAAGCTCGTCCCACTGGCCTGCCTGCGAGCCAACCCCTTCGAACAGGCTGCGGCCCATGGCATTCATGTACTCGAGCCTGCCGTCGAGCGCGACGAGTGCCGCACACCCCGGAAACGCCTCCAGGAGACTCTGGAACACGTTGAAATGCCGTCCGGTCCGAGGTGTGGTACGCCCGGCTTCCTCATAATTTTGGGCGATCTCAGCCGTCGGTTCGGTTTGGCTCGACATGGGGTCCATCGAACGGCCGGCGTCAGGCATCAAAGGCTCCGGTCAAGGTCTCGAGCGGAGCACGCGGCCCGGGCATCCGGAACCTGGGCGTGGCCATCAGCAGGGGCGGCATAGGCAAATGCGATCCAACGTCCTGGGACCTTGACGAAATGGTGCGCGCAAGTTGCATCAAGCCGCGTGTCCTCGGAGGCTGTTCTTTGGCTTCACGTCGAAGAACAGCGCCTGGCTTATGACGGCCTTCACTGTCTCCGGCTTGAATGGCTTGGTCACGAGAAACGCAGGCTCCGGCCGTTCCCCTGTCAAGAGGCGCTCGGGATAGGCCGTGATGAAGATAACCGGCACGTTGAGATCGGCCAGGATGTCTCTCACCGCATCGACGCCCGAGCTTCCGTCGGCGAGGTGAATGTCTGCCAGCACCATCGAGGGCTTCTCCCGCGCGGCAAGCGTGGTTGCTGACGTGCGTGTGGACGCGATCCCGACCACCGAATGACCGAGATCGCCGACAAGGCACTCGATTTCCATTGCGATCAGAGGCTCGTCCTCGATGATCATGATGCGCGTTTTCAGTTGTTGCGCAATCTCGGCGGCCGCCTCGTCGATAAGTGCCCGCACGTCGTCTTCGCTGCGCCCCATAATGAGCGCGATCTCCGCGATCGTGAATTCCTCCAGCGTCGAAAGCAGAAATGCCTGCCTTGGTGCCCGTGCCAGTGAACCTATTCTCCTGTCCGCGATCTCGTCCGAGTGGTACTCGACGGCATCGACGTGCAAACGCGCAGGAACGGCGGACCAGACTTTCAGGAATGCCGCAAATGCCGCGACGCGAGGTGGCAGCGCACGATTGACGAGATCCGGGTCGTCGACGAGTGCTTCAAGCAAGGCAAGAACATAGGCGTCCCCCTGTTCCTGCGTCCCGCTGAGCGCTCGCGCAAATCTGCGCAGATAAGGCAGCTGCGGAGCCAACAGATCGGCCAGCGAGCCAGTCATGAATATATTCCTCTGCTGCAATTGAGGGATCGATTGCATCGCCGTGGCGTCATCACCCCATACCGCCGCGGCAGACTGTGCCTCGCGGTCACGTTAATCGTTCCAACGATTCGCTTGCGCGCAATCTTCCCCGAAGCCTGAATTAAAGTCTGGTACCACGACACCACGTGATATTTGCAGCCAGCACACCGGTCGCAATCCATAAATTTGCCCGAAGCGCTGACGGAAGTCAGTCGGGTCTAAAATGCTCAAACCTCGTCATCGACGGACCGGGGACTGGACGAGTGCTCCCTCGATCGATCTTAGGGTCGCGTTGTGGCGCGGATTAGGTGCGGGTCGTGAACGTCATAGCTGGTTCCATCGTACCCGAGTGTTTCGGAAAGCCGGATGCGAGCGCGATTGACCCGGCTTTTCATCGTACCCACAGCGCAGTCGCACATGGCGGCGGCTTCCTCATAGGAGAACCCTTCGGCGCCAATCAGCAGCAGCGCTTCCTTCTGGTCGGCCGACAGTTTCGAGAATGCCTTTTGGAAGTCGATCAGATCCATGTGGCCTTGCTGATCGCCACGTACGCCGAGTTGGCCCGCGCTCTCGCCGTCGACGTCCTGCAGCTCCCACTTGCGTTTGCGCCGTTCGGAGAGATGGGTGTTCCGCAGAATTGTGAAAAGCCACCCTTTGAGATTCGTGCCCGGCTCGAAGGTCGAGCGGTTGTTCCAGGCCTTGACGAGGGTCTCTTGAACGAGGTCGTCGGCTTGGTCGGTCGAACCACATAACGAGCGGGCAAACGCACGAAGATTGGGAACGAGCCTTGCCAGTTCGCTGGCGAGCCCGTCCGTCTCCCCTGCGCTCATGACTTCCGCTCCGAGCGAGCAATGCTGTCGAGAAGCATGGAAATCTTTTCTGGAATGGGCTCCTTCAACAGGCTGTCGTAGGCACGCCTGAGGGCTTGTCCAATCGCGTCCCTGGCTTCGGGGTTCAATGCGGGATCAGGCATCGCCGGTTCGTCGGTGGCGCTGTAAGGTTCCTGGACGGGCGTCCCGCTGTCGCTGCCTTCCTTACCAATCATGTACCGACTAGCCCCTGTGATCGCCCGCACGATGTGCCGCAACCGTTGAAGTTCTCGCAATTCGCTCTGTCAGGCACTTTGAAACGCCCGGCCTCGGAAAAAGTTCCAAGTCGTCGTCGTATCGATCGGGAAGGACGGCGCAGCACGATAACCCCTTTGGACGGACCGGGGGTGCTTATGATGTAAGTCTATGGCGTCACGCATCGAGGGGCGACATTTCGCTTTTTCTACAATGTTGTTTCGCCAAGTGAAATTGGCCAGAGCCTGCGTCCGGACTAGCCCGGCGAGCGCACGGAAATAGAACCGATCAAGCCGCGATCGAACTCTCGAAACCGGGTCCGAGAGGCACTCAACTGAGTGTTGATACGGTAACGCTTTGGCGATCGACCCGAGAGTTAGACTAAAGTTTATGGTGGAGGCAGTCGTCGTATTGCGGGATCAGGCGCTAGCGCTCCGCCCGATTGTTCTTGGCAGAGGAAATCTAAGGCTCAGCCGGAGCCCCTCGTCGTCGAGGGCGCGCTTCAAGGATCCCGATAGCCCGCGCTCGATGGAGCGCATCACCTGGGTCCCGAAACCTTCCTGAAGATCCCCTTTGGGCCGAGGTCCGCCGTGCTCGGCCCACGTCAGCGTGACGAAGTCACCCTCGTCGGACTGATCAACTGACCATTCGATCCGAACCGATCCTTCGGGAACCGACCACGCCCCGTATTTCGTAGCGTTCGTGGCGAGTTCGTTGATGAGAAGGCTGAGCAGGACAGCATCGTTGCGAGGTATGGGCACGCGAGGTCCGGTAAACTGCAGCCGGTTGGCGGCGATCTCTCCGGTGAAGGCTCGCAGCAGGTCGCGCGCCAAGGTATCCAGATCAGGCGAGTATGATGGGTCAGGCCGCAAGAGATCGTGCACCGCCGCAAGCGCCACCAGCCGGTCTCGGAAGGCGCGCGTGAACTCGGGTAGCGACGTACTGTGCCGCGCCGTCTGTGACGCGACGGCCGACACGATGGCCAATGTGTTCTTGACGCGGTGAATGAGCTCCGAATTCGCAAGCTGAACCTGATCCTGTGCCAGCCGGCGTTGCCGCACCTCACGTTCGAGCGCCTCCTTCGCCGCGAAGGCCCGCTCCCGCGAATAGGCCAGCGACCCCGTTATCCCTGCCAGTAGCGCGGTGAAAATGAGACCTGCGATCAAAACAAGTTGCGGCCTCAAATGGTCGAACTTGGCCGCGAACTCAGGCAACGCAGTCACCCGCAACTCCCATGTCATCCCACCGATGTTGGTGAACAGTGTCTGTGCGTACTCGGAAGGCGGTCGATCATATTGGCCGATGTAAAGGGCCCGGCGATCATTCCCGTCCTCTATCGCGTAGGCCTGTAGTTGCACGCGATTGAAGATATCCGGCAGGGACTTCAGGAGCGAGCGGTAGATGAAGTCACCCCAGCGGAACACCCCGTAGACATACCCGCGCAGCGCCTTGCGCCGTTCATCGACGGTCGACGGTGTGACGCCACCTTCGTAGAGTGCAAGGTAGGCAAGCCCCCCGGGCTGCGTACCTTCCGACAGTTCCTGAACCAGTGTGACGATGCTCGAGACGACGGGTTCTCCACTGTCGCGGGCGGCCTGCATGGCTCGGCGCCGGCGCTCCTCCGAATACATGTCAAAGCCGATAGCCCGCCGGTTTCGGAAATTGTCTGGCTCGAGGAAAATGATGGACGTATAGATGTCGCGATCACCCGGCGGACGCCAATGAAACTCCGTACGTCCCTTTCGCTGCTCTTCGAGCACGTGCGTGGCGATCTTGTCCTTTTCGATGACTTCAACGTAGCCGAGGCCTTGAATGCCGGGAAACTCGCGTTCGAGTGACAGGTGTGAAGTGAACTGCCTCCAGCTCTCGAGTGTTGGCGCGCCGGCGGCATGAACTAGGCCGGCCGTGGCCCTAAGCACCTGCTGGTAAGTGGACATCACATCGGCGAGCGTTTCAGCTATTTGCTGCGCTTGGCGTCCGACGGCGCGCTGGTGCATCTCCATATCGGCCGTGACGGTCACACGATAAACGAGCACTGTTGCGACGAGCGCAAGCAGCATAGATATCACTGTGAAGGTATATCGGTACCCGATGATTTGAGTGAGGTTCAGCCCGAGCATCGACAGCGGCTGCAGAGGTGCAATTGCACCGGGCGTTCGATCAGTCGTCTGCGGATCTGCCTGCCGAAAATCCACCGGTAACGCCTTAATTGAATTGTTTCAGTCGTAGAACCGGCTTCGCTATGCAGCACAGGTTCCCACGAGCCGGATCTGATAATTGACCAACGTTCAAAATCGACCTTGCCAAGATTCCCCAGCAAGCGAAACAGCTCCGTGGTTTCACGGAACGATTATCGATTCTGGTGCGGTGGCGCTGAGCGCCCTTGATGTGCGCGGGGCCTGGATATCGGGTCGAGCCCTCACGAGGTCTTTTCAGCGGTCTGGTGACCAGAAATGCTTTTGAAAGACAAAGTGTAGTGCTGAAAATGTCGCGGCGTTCCGGAACGACCTTCAGCATCCTGAAATAATTCAAAAAAAGTTAGCGCATGCGCTCCTTGAACGTTCTCGCGGACACGGGCCAGAGTTCCTTGATGTCGCCCGGCAGCTGACCAATGACGTCCGAGATTTCGCCAGGCTCAATATGATGCGCCAGTATTGAGAACACGACGCGCGTCACGCGATCCGTTGGGAGGTGGTGGGGCAGGAGCCGCTCGGCAACTCCAGCGAGGAACGCCTGCTGGGAATGGACCTCCGGATCTGGAACGCGAGAGGGACGCCATCCCTCGAAGTACACGCCGCGTACCAGCAACGGTAATTGTGCCGAGAGATGCGCCGCCTCGTCGACGGTCAGGCGATCCCTAAGTTGGTGAAGGACAGCTCGAAGCACGGACCAAGCCTCGGCCTCATTGGCCAAGTCTGCATCGTCGCGGATTTCCTTGAGCCATTCCTGGCACTGTTGCACCCCATGAGCGACGGTCGCGGGAAGTGTCATCTCGTCGGCCTCCCTACCTTGCAAGATCGGCGATGTTCGATGGTCGGACGCCCCCACATGGGAAACCTTAGTCCCTTCAACTGGAAAATGCTGCTTTGATCGCTGTCAACTAGGCGAGAAACTTCACGAAGCTCCGGTTGACGACACCGAACCAGCACCTGATCGGCCGTTACCTGAGCCGATGGCAGCCGTCCGGTTGCACATCGCCAGGGCAAACAGAAGCGCAAGCACGGCCAGAATTCCGATCAACCAGCGGTTCATGTGTTCCATCCATGGACAAATAAAACGTGGTGATATTTTCCGAAGTGAGCGAGCGGCGTCTTGATGCCGGTCAACGCAATCGGCGACAGACCGCGGTTTTTACAACAATGTAAATCTTGAGGGTGTCATGGTCCGGTTCATTCTCGCCGCGATGGCTATTTCGTTTGTCGCAACTTCGACCGCCGGCGCAGCGGATGAAACCGTAAGGGGGCGCAAGTTGGCCGAGGCCCAATGCGCTTCGTGCCATTCGATCGGGCCGGGTCCTGGCAGGTCCCCGAGGGAGGATGCTGCGAGCTTCGAGGACATCGCGAACACGCCGGGCATGACGGCGCTCGCGATTTCCGTATGGCTCACAACGCCCCACCGCGAGATGCCCCATATCATTCTTGATACGGAACAGCGCGACGCGGTGATTGCATATATCGTCAGCTTGAAGCGCTAGTGCTCTCGGCGCACTTTCGGAAATGTAGAATGCCCCAGGCGAGGTTTCCTCGTTCGCCTGCGCTCACCCAATGGTCGAGCCCCGAAAGCATGCGGTCGACAAATGCTGGCGACACGTGCCTGCTCAAATCCTCACGCTTCGCCCGTAATTCGTCGCGCACGCGAGCGTAGTGAATTGGCAATTGGGGTGTGAGATCGATGAGGGCAAGTGTCTCAAGTCCAGCGCGTTTCGCGAGCGCCTCGTAGCCTGCAAACGATCCCATGGCGGTGAGATGGATGCGGTCCAGGACGGGTTTCAGTTCCTCACGGGAACCGTGTCCGCTTTCCATGGGGTCGGTGAAGATGAAGTCTCCTCCCGGCTTCAAGACGCGCGCGGCCTCCCGGAATATGAGCTCCTTTCGCCCGGAATGCAGGATGGCGTCTTGAGACCAAACGACGTCATAGGTTTCCGCCTCCGCGGGGACTTCCTCGTAAGAGCCTTCGACGATCTCCACGAGGTCGCAGAGGCCAGCATCGGCGGACATCGCAAGGTTGCGGGCGTTCTCCGTCGCCGAGAGGTTGAGCGCCGTGACCCGGCAGCCGCGCGTCGAGGCGAGGTATCGCGCCGCCCCTCCATATCCGGCGCCGAGGTCGAGAACCCGGTGTCCTTTTCCAAGCCACGGGAAGCGACTTGCCATCGTCTCAACCGTCCGATGGCTTGCATTCTGGATGCTGTCCGATTGATCGTCGTAAATGCCGATATGAATATGATTGCCGCCCCAGACATGAAAATAGAAATTATCCGCGTCCGGGCTATCGTAGTAATTCTTGGTGATTTCCACGAGGTTCATGCTTGCGGCGTTCATGTTCGATCGTTTGACGCTTGAGCTGACTTGGTTCCAATGTGGATGTAGAAATCTGGCGTTTCGTTTGAACCTGCGGCCCTGAAATCAGAAAAAGTTCTTATTTGGTCAAAGCCTGCATCGACAAGTAGTTGTCGCAGGTAATTTTTTCGGATTGGAAACATGTCCAGGTGATAGATGGCGCCGTCAGCAAATTCATATCTGAAGCGGGCAATCGAAGAATCGACCTGTGTCGGTCGCACTCTGACATCAAGCCCGCAATAATAGGTGCGATTGCCGGGCGCTGAGCCGCTATCGAGTAGTGAGTCGTAGTTCCTCTGGTCGATGATGAGCAGGCCGCCGGGCTTCAACATCGAAAAGAATTCGGAAAGTGCGAGTCGTCGGTCGACCTCACGGAAGAGGTGCGTGAATGAATTGCCGAGGCAGATGACGGCATCGAACGGACCGACTACTTCTCGGCTCAGCCATCGCCAGTCGGCGAGCACAGGGCGTAGGCGCAAGGCATGGCGATGGGCATTGAGTTCGGCACGCCCGAGCATGCGTTGGCTTCCATCCGCGCTCGTAACGTCGAAGCCAGCGCGGAGCAGGCGGATCGAGTGAAAGCCCGTGCCGGTCGCCACATCGAGAACGGACTTCGCCGATGAGGCAGCGAGCTGATCGATGAAGAAGTTGCCTTCTGCCGCCGCCCGCCGGTCCCAATCAATCAGTTCGTCCCATTTCTCGACGAATGCCGGAATATACTCGTTCTGGTAGCGATCTGATGTTGAAGCCGTGTGCAAATCGCCTGCGGGCGCAAATTTCATTTGCGTGTGGGAATTCATGCGCAACAGCCCCCGAAGTCGTCGAATAGTCAATTTAGTCTCGTCGATGCGTCAGGAGTGCGGCGAGGCACTTGATGACTTGACGCCTGTTGGTTTTTCGGCGCGAATTTCAGGCGGCAGTATTTGCGATCGCGGGGCGTCATCGCAAGTGCATCGGAGCATGGCAAGTAACCAATACGCTAACTTGACGAGATCACCTTCAACATGCTTCGAGCAGGCACAAGGATCGCGTCGACGCATCTGCTTCGCCGCTTGCTGGTATTGCCGAGCAAACTGCTGAAACGCGCGGGTGGCCGTGCAAGCTTCGAAGGTTGCCGTTCCGTCGGCGTGCTGAGCGTGGGGCCTCATGTCGGATGGCAACTCGTCCGTGATTGTCTGCAGCGTCCGCAGGGAGCGGCCAACTGCGCGACTGATCTGTTTCCCGCACGGTGGCGGCGCGGCCCATGCATTCCGTTCGTGGCCGGACAGTCTCCCGGACTGGCTCGAGGTTCTGTCCGTCAATCCTCCGGGTCGCGGCGCGCGACTGCGCGAGCCCCTCGTCAACGAGATGGGCGCGCTGGTTGAGGCCCTGCTCCCTGCCCTGTTGCCTCGGCTCGATCTGCCCTTCGTTTTTTTCGGCCACAGTGTCGGCGCGTTGGTCGCATTCGAGACGGCGCGGCGGCTGGAGGCGCTCGGCGTGCCGCCACTTCACGTTGTTGTCTCAGGTCATGCTGAGCCATCCGCCGGGGACGCGGCCGCTCGGGCATCAGAAGCGTGCGATGAGGAGTTGATCGCCGGTATAGTCGAGCTCGGTCTGTTGCCGGCTGGTACCCTCGAACCGCCTGAGCTTCGCGACCTTGTGCTTCAACCACTTCGCGCGGATTTCCGTCTCGCCGAAAGCTACTCGATTGGCGCAGGCGTCCGGCTCGCCTGCCCACTGACCGCCATCGGCGGCGATGCCGATCCAACCCTACCCACCGATAAGCTGGCGGCCTGGAGCGACCGTACATCGGTCCAGTTTTCTTCGCGAACTTTCGAGGGCGGCCATTTCTACACCGAGACGGCGCGAGAGGATTTGCTCGCGTTCATCGCTGATCTTGTAGCAGTCTCACTCGATCGCCTTCCGCCATCGGTGATGCTTGGCGCACATGAGGAATACCCTCTCGGTACCTGTCTGCACGAGCTGTTCCGTGCGCAGGCAAGAGCTACTCCGGACACGGTGGCGCTCGTTGATATGGATCGGCAACTGACGTTCGCAGAGCTCGACGCTGAAAGCGACGCCCTCTCCCCGGCGCTTGTGGAACGCGGCTGCGGCGTCGACCGTATGGCCGCGATCCTGATGGAGACGAGCGCCGACTACGTCGTTGCCATGCTTGGCATCCTGAAGGCCGGCGGGGCGTACCTGCCGATCCCGGTCCATACCCCCGACAAGGCCATCGCGGATATCCTCGACACCGTCCGCCCCATGGTAGTTATAACCCGTCCTGCGTTGCGATCGCGCTTGCCCGCTGTTTGGCATGACCCGCAGCGTTGCATCACGCTCGACCGCGGTCACCTCGACGTTTCGCCCGAGCCCGGGAAGGTGCTCAGTGGCGCGTGCAGCGGCGACCCGACGCCGCTCAGTCTTGCCTACTGTGTCATGACTTCCGGCACCACGGGCAAACCAAAAGGAATCGTCTGTCCCCACCAGGGCGCGGTCAATTCATACTGGTGGCGTTTCGTCCACCTGCCCTACGGAAATCACGAGCGCGAGGCATGTAACGTCTTTTTCATTTGGGAAGTGCTGCGGCCGCTCCTTCGTGGGAGGCCTGCGTATATCATCCCAGACGACGTCATTTTCGATCCGCGCCGCCTCGTCGACTTTCTCGCGCGCAACGAGATCACACGCGTACTGTTTACCCCCTCGCTTCTCGAGCAGGTTCTGAACGCGGTGGGCGATGGAATTGCTGCTCGGCTGCCGGCACTCCGAATAATGATACTCAACGGGGAGGTGGTGAGCCTCAAGCTCGCCGAGCGCTTCCGTGCGGTTCTGCCCCACGTCGCCCTCGTAAACGACTACTCGATCTCCGAATGCCACGACGTTTCGACCGGCCTTATCGGCGATAACCGGCCGTCTCCCGCAAGCCGAACGTTTCCGGCCGGACGAGTCATGGCGAATGTACGCGTCTACGTTCTCGACGACGCCATGCAACCGGTGCCCTGGGGTGTTCCTGGCGAAGTGTACGTGGCGGGGCCGACACTGGCACGCGGATATCTCGGACTGCCTGAGGAGACCGCGGCGCGCTTCCTCCCCGATCCCATCGCCGGTGGCGACGAGAGGATGTTCCGCACCGGCGACATAGGTCGCACGCTCCCGGACGGGCGGCTCGAGATCCGCGGCCGCTCCAAATTCATGGTCAAGCTGCGCGGATACACGGTCGTGCCGAGTGCTGTCGAAGCGGAGATCGCAGCCTTTCATGCGGTGGGCGCCGTCGCCGTCGTCCCGGTTGACGACCCCGAGACTGGGCAGCCCGAGAGCCTCGCCGCATACGTCGCTGGTCGCGAAGGCTTGCTCCACGACGGAGAAATCGCCGAACTAAGGGCCCATCTGAAGGAGCGTCTTCAAGCTTACGCAATACCTGCCCATATCGTGCCGGTGATAGCCCTGCCCATCCAGGCGACGACGGGCAAGGTCGATCGCAAACAGCTGCCAGCGCCACCCCGAAACGCTCACGAAGTGGGCGAAACTTGCGACGCTGCCGGGATCGAGCCAGGAATGCGGACGTTGTGGCGCGATGTATTGGGTCGCGCACCGAGCGGGGCCGGAGACAACTTCTTCGACCTGGGCGGCCACTCGCTGCTGGCGATCAGGCTTGCGCTCGAAACCGAGAAACGGTTCGGCGTGTCGCTCGACGTTGTCGATGTATTCAATCATCCATCGCTCGGGGCGTTCTGCAGCCACGTCGCCTCCCGCATGCCGACAGCGCCATCTGGCGGCGGTGAGAATGCCGGCACATCGGTCGATCGCGCCGTCCGGGCGAACGGTTCAGCCGACATCGCGGTTACCGCCATCGCCTGCCGGCTTCCGGGAGCCGCCACGCCCGATGCGCTCTGGAAAAACCTGACGGAAGGCGTTGTGTCCGTGCGCCGGTTCACGCCCGTGGAGCTCACAGCGCGTGGCGTGCCCGGGCGCCTCGTCGAAAGGGCGGATTACGTTGCGGCCGGCGCGATAGTGGACGGCGTCGACCAGTTCGACGCGCGCTATTTCGGGCTCAGCGACCGCGAGGCGACGCTGATGGACCCCCAGCAGCGACTATTCCTGGAATGCTGTGCCGAGGCCCTGAGCGACGCCGGGCTGTCGCTGAAAGCGCGAGAAGGCGTGGCCCGCCGGATCGACATCGGGGTATGGGCCGGCTGCTACCTCCCGAGCTATCTCGTCCACCACCTGGGGGCCGATGTTCACCTCGACGCTGGCGACCCGACCACCTTCCACTTGGCGGAAATCGGCAACGACAAGGACTATCTCGCGACGCGGGCGGCCTACCTGCTCGACCTGACCGGGCCGGCGGTGTCGGTGCAGACGTCGTGCTCGACCGGACTCGTCGCAATCGCCGAGGCGGCCGCCGCGCTTGCCGCCGGTCGATGCGACGCGGCCATTGCGGGGGCCTCCAGCATCACCTTTCCGCAAGGCGGGTATCTTTGCGTGGATGGTCACATTGGATCACGATCTGGCCATTGCCGGTCGTTCGACTGCGATGCGGACGGCACGATCCTGGGCGACGGTGTCGGGGTGGTCGTGCTGCGGCGCCTGGAGGACGCGCTTGCCGATGGCAGTCGAGTGCTGGCCGTAATAAAGGGATTTGCCGTCAACAATGACGGTGCGGGCAAGGCGGGATACTCGGCGCCGAGCGGGATCGGTCAGGCAAGGGCCATTCGCGCCGCGATGGATATGGCTGGCGTCGACGGCGGGGGCATTGGCTACGTTGAGGGGCACGGCACCGCCACCGTCATCGGCGACCCCATCGAGGTCCGCGCCCTGGCCGACGCTTTCGGTGCGCCAGGTCGCGCGACGCGAGACTGCGTGCTTGGCTCGATCAAGGCCAACATAGGCCACTCGAATATCGCGGCCGGGGTGGCGGGGTTCATCAAGGCGGTGCTGATGCTGCAGCACAGGTACATTCCCCCCCAAATCAACTATGACCGCCCCAATCCGCAGCTTCGGCTTGAGGAAACGCCTTTCCGCATCGAGACGACCGGCCGCCCCTGGGACGTCGCTGCGGGGCAGAAACGGCGGGCTGGCATATCGAGTTTCGGCATCGGCGGAACGAATGCCCATGTCGTGATCGAGGAAGCGCCTTCCGGATGCCAGGGTGCAACACCACCGATGGCCGAGCGGCCGCGCTTCGATCGCCGGCGCTACTGGCCCGCGAGTGACGTCGCACTCACGCGCGCGGTGAGCGCCGGTTCGTCGCCACGGCAGCGGCCATCCGCCAACGAGGCTGACCGGAAGTTGCCCTGGCAGGACCGATTCTATGTCCCATCGATGCGCCGCGCCTCTGCCCCTGTCGCCCTGGCCCAGGGTGCGCCGTCTCAGAACTGGCTGATCCTGTCGCCGCCGCACGACGTCGACTGGGCGACGGAGGGACTTGCTGCCGGTATCGAGGCGCGCGGGCACCGCGTGTCGATATGTCGGACGCTCGATCCTCGCGAGTTGGGAAGTGCGATCGAAAGACATTGCCTCGGTGAATGCGGTCCAGGCCATCAACCTGCGAGAATGATCACGACCTGGCACCTGGCGCGCCAACGCGAGCGGCCGACCGCCGAAGCGCTCATCGCGCCGGTGATCTTGCTTGCGCGGCTGCTGAATGACCGCCCAGAGCGAAAGCCGCTGTCGCTATTTGTGTTGGCTCAGGACGTCGTGGCCGTTGGGGAAATGCCAACGACGTCGCCCTGGAATGCCGTTCTGCCAGGACCTTTGATCTCGCTCCAGCAGGAGGACCCTTCGATCGAGGCCCGCGTGATCGACGCCGGCCCGGTCAGGTCGACCCTCGACCGTTTCCTGACGCCGATTGTCGACGAGTGCACCGTCGCCGACCCACGGCCAGAGCGCCTTGTTGCAATCCGATCGGGTGTCCGGTGGGTCGAGCGCTTCGACCGACTCGGACTTTCTGAGGCCCAACGCATTCCGGGCCGAGAGCGTCTTCGCCACGGCCCTCACATTGTCATAGGTGGAACGGGACGGATCGGCCGCGTGCTCGCGGCTCATCTGGCAGGCCTCGGCGCGGATGTGGTTCTCGTATCCCGGCATGCTGGCGGCGGCGCCATCCCGCATGATCGCATCCATCACGTCGCAACCGATATCACGAGCGCGGACGGCGTGGCGCTCATCCTGGTTGAGATTGCTCGCAGGTACGGCCGCATAGGAGGTATCTTCCACGCCGCAGGTCTGGCGCGCCTTCTGGACCTAGCCGAGGTCACCCCCGACAGCCTCACGGTCGAGCTGGCACCCAAGATCGCCGGCACGGACGCATTGGCCGCCGCGATCCGCAGGCTCGAAGGCAGATCGCACCCCGGCTCCGAGCTTCGCCCGGATTTCGTTATGCTGTTCTCCTCGCTTGCGGCGACGCTCGGTGGGCTGGGGCTCGGCGCCTACGCGGCCGCCAACAGGTATCTCGATGCGTTCGCCGTCGCGCCGGAAAACCAGGACCTGCCACTGATTTCCGTTGGCTGGGACGACTGGGACTTCGACTACGGCGACCAGCAGCAGGCGTCATACGCCCACACCCGCCGGCGTCTCGCCATCGCGCCGCAGGAAGGACTGGCTGCAATCGAGGCGATCCTTGGCGAGCCGTCGCTGCCGCGTGTGCTCGTGTCGGCGACGACCCTTGAGCCGCGCCTCGAGCGATGGGTGTATCGCGCGACGGCCACCTTGAGGATAGACCAATCGCCGTCTGGCGGACGGCTGGCCGGCGACGCTAGACCGACCCCGGAGACGTCGGCGCCGCAAGATGCGGGACGACCGAATGGTGAGGGCGCAAGCGGTGGCGCTGATGATGACGAAACGCGGGTCGGGGACGCTTACCGGTCGGTTCTGGGCGCCCACACCATCGGTATCGATGACGATTTCTTCGAACTCGGCGGCGACAGCCTGCTCGCCACCGAGATCGTGCTGGCTATTGGCCGAGGCGGCGATGGAGGCGGGATTCGCATCGCCGACGTCCTCGATCATCCAAGCATCCGCAAGCTGTCCCGCCATCTCGCTCAGAAGCGCCACGAAATGAACCGGCCGGGACGACTGCAACACGAAGCCGACGACGTCTGAGATCCAAGGGGGAGCACCACCGATGAACGAACAGCTCAAGATGCGTACATTCGACCTCGATCGCACGCTGCAGCCGTTACCCGTGCCGACGCTCGAGGATACCTGCGAACGCTATCTCGCGTCGATCGAGCCGCTCGTGGATGCGGAGACGTTTGCCCGCAACAAGGCGGCGGTTGAAGAGCTGAAGACCGAAGGCGGGCTTGGCCGCAAGCTGCATGCAGCGTTGCTCGATCGCGCGTCGAAGATGGACAACTGGCTCTCGGGGTGGTGGGAGAATTACGCCTATCTGACCTACCAGGAGCCGCTGATCATCAATAGCTCCATCGGCATCTCGACCGACGCACGGGTCACGCATCCCGACCAGGCGATGCGAGCCGCACAACTGACGGCGGGCACCATCGATTTCTATCTGTCCATCGTGCACGAGACCCTTCCTCCCGAGGTCCAGCGTGACGGCAGTGGCTTCGACATGTCGTTGCTGAAGCGCTTTTTCTCGACGAACCGCTTCCCCGGTGTGGGCTGTGACCGCATCGCGACCTACGGCTTCGGCGAAAGTCGCCATCTGCTCGTCATCCGCAATGGCCACTTCTATACATTCGAGGCGATCCGGCCCGACGGACATCCGCTCTCGGCGGGCGAAATCATGACCCAGTTCAAGCGGATCATCGCGTCGGCCGACGCAGCCCCTGCAGCGCCTCCAGTCGGTGTGCTGACGGCGGACGCCAGACTGGTCTGGGCGCGCGAACGTGATTGGCTCGCGCTGCATCCGGCGAACCGATCGAACCTCGACCGGATCGACCGCGCGCTGTTCGTCGTCTGCCTCGACAACGAGCGCCACGAAGACTTCGACGCGCTGGCCCGGGCCGGCCTCCATGGCTCGAAGGGCAACCGCTGGTATGACAAGAGCTTCGCGCTGGTCGTCGATCTCAACGGTCGCTTCACCCTTCACGGCGAGCATTCGCCTGTCGACGCGGGGGCCTGGGTGCCGCTGATCGAGAAGATTGCTGGCCCCTCTCCGGATGTCGAGCCAGCTCCTGGCGCCGGATTGCCCCAACCGGCCGCCATGCAATGGAACCTGTTCCCCGAGACGCTGGCGGCCATCGAGGCCGCAGGCAAGACCTACGACAAGCTCACCGGCGATTTGGATCTCCGGATCGGTCACTTCACCGATTTCGGCAAGGAGCTGATCAAGACCTTCAAGACCGGCCCCGATCCATTCGTGCAGATGTCGTTCATGCTTGCATACTGGCGCCTCTATGGACGCTTGCCCAAGACCTATGAGGCTGCCTCGACCCGCATGTTCCGTGGCGGCCGCACCGAGACGATCCGCACGGCCTCCCCGCAGGCCCTCGCGTTCGTCCAGGCCATGTCCGATGGTGGTGCCAGTCGCGAGCAGAAGCTGGAGCTTATGCGGGCTGCGTTCGCGGAGCATGGAAAGCGAGGCAAGGATGCGTCGGCCGGCCAGGGCGTCGACCGCCATTTGCTCGGCCTCCGGCTCATCGCCGCCGAGATGGGTTGCTCCGAGCTGCCCGCTCTCTACAGCGAGGAAATCTACAAGCGCGGCTGGGAGCTCTCGACCGCGCAACTGCCGATGAAGCTCGGCTTCGTCAATCATTTCGGGGCCGTCTGCCACGAAGGCTATGGCATCGGCTACATCATCAAGGACGACCACATCAACTTCAACGTCTCGAGCTTCCGTTCGCACCTCGCGACCGACAGCACGCGTTTCCTCGAAGCGATCTACGCTGCCCTTCGTGACATGAGCGGCCTCAGCGAGCCGTCGGCCGCGTCATGACGGGGCCGGAGCAAACGGGAAAGCCGGGGCCGGTGCCGTTGTGCCTCGGCCTGAGGCGCTTCATATCCGAGGCGGCGGTTGCCTATGCCGGCGTCACCGGCGAAGAGCCGGTCGCCGAACTGCGCAGGGTCTACAACTCGTTCAGCGATCGCTTCCGAACGCCGAGGCCTGCCGGGATGACCGTGCAGGATCTCGAAATAGAGGCGCCTCACGGCGCGGTTCTCGTCCGCGTGTATGAACCCGTTGACCGGAGGACAGGACCCCGCGGGGCGGCGTGCGTCGTCTATATGCACGGTGGCGGATGGGTGCTCGGCAGCCCTGACACGCACGACAGCGTCACGGCCGATATGGCCGGCCGCACCGGCGCCGTCGTCATCAGTATCGACTACAGGCTGGCGCCGGAGCACCCCTTCCCGGCGGCGCTCGATGATTGCCGCGCCGTCCTGTCCGCTTTGGCCCGCGACGGGCTCGGCCTGGGCATTGACCCAAACCGTATCGTCGTTTCCGGCGACAGCGCCGGGGCCAATCTCGCAGTCGCCGCCGCGCTTGCGCTGAGCGGCGAGAGCGATTGGCGACTGGCCGGGCAGGTGCTGGTCTATCCGGTTCTGTGCAGTGAACTTCGCTTCCCGTCCTACGTCGAGAACGCCCGGGCGCCGATGCTGCGCACGGTCGAGATGCGCCGATACTGGAACCTCTATCTCGCCGGCAAGAGCCCAACCCGCGATCCTCTGGCGGCGCCGCTCGCTGCGGACGACTTGTCCGGACTGCCACCCGCCGTGATCTTGACCGCGGCGCACGATCCTGTCCGCGACGACGGCGCCGAATACGCTCGGCGGCTGGATGCCCTCGGCATCCCTGTCTTATACCGGTGCGCGCCGGATCTGACTCACGGCTATCTCCGCGCCCGCACGATGAGCCCGTCCGCCGCAACTGAATTCGAGTGGTGCTGCGATCGCCTGAAGGAATTGCTGGTCGCCACGGCGTTGCCTGGCCGAGCCTCGCAGGAGGCGCTTCGAACGCAGAAAACGGTTGAAAGATGATATGAGCGCAGGCCGAAAGCAGCAGCGAGCTCGCGGCCTCGCATCAGTATATGCCGTCGGCAGCGGCCAGGATCGCCAACAGAGTCCGCTACCCACCGCTTTCGATCACCGAATTCGTCCCGCCCCGGGGGCCGGCGCGTTGAAGCGCTTAACGCGCCAAAATATTTCAGTATGGTGTCATGATTGAATCCGGCCGCATCATCCTGCGCGCTGGAGGAATGAGCGAGTGTAACGGCCGTGTAGTGTTTATCAAGTTACGAATGTTCATGATGTTCGTAGACTGAGCGGTACCGATGAGCAGCACCCCAGATTCCTCGAGCGTGATCGACCGTGACACCTCGCGCCCCGCCCCGTTGTTCGTCGGCGATCACCTCGCGCTCGATTTCCTGAATTCGATAGCCTCCCCCAAGGGCACCACTGTCGAGTGGCTCCGAAACGGTCAAGACCTGATCGACTGGCTGTCGAGCGCTGGCATTCTGACGCCGGCGGAAGGCATCCGCCTCGCCGCCCAATGGGACTTGACTGAACTCGATGCGGTCGCACGAGAGGCGGTTGAGCTGCGGGAATGGTTCCGCCGCGTCGTGGTGCGCGCAAAGCAGAGCGGGCCGGCAGCGCTCACCTCCGACGACTTGGCGCACATAAATACCGTTCTCGCCCGGAGCGTGAGCGTCCGGCGCATCGAGCCGACTGAGGATGGTGCCGGGCGATTCAGTATCGTTGAGCGCCGCCTTTGGACCCATCCTCGTGAGTTGCTCGCGCCCATTGGCACCGCAATTGCCGATCTGATCTCCAACGGCGACTTTAAACTTATCCGGCGCTGCGAAAATCCACCGTGCACCGTATGGTTCTACGACCGGACCAAGGGCCATCGCCGCCGGTGGTGCAGCCAGTCGACGTGCGGAAACCGGGCAAAGGTCGCCGCCTTCAGGCTGCGCAAGCGTCTCGCACGTTGACGCAGGTTCCGGGCCCGCCGTGAGTACCAGGGCGCCTGTGGCGCTCGTGGCCGAGCGAGCACGGATCAAGGTGTGACCTCGGCCGCAATTGCCGGACGCCGCCGTCGCGGATAGTTCTTCTGTCGTGGGGACCCGGAGCAATCGAAATGGAAAGCAGCAGTCGCGATAGCGCCGCGCGGCAGCCGGTGCACCCGGCTGGCGCGCCACACCGCTTGTCGCTCGAGCGCGCGATGCTCGTAAGCGCCGGTGTACTGCTGGCGGCCCTGGCTGTCGGCCAGTTCGATATCTTCGGCCAGCACTACATGGCCCGCCTGCTCATGCAGCGCGAGGATACGCCGGTGATACTGGCAACGGCGGTATTGCTGCTATTGCTCGCCTATCAATCGCCGCTCGGAGCAGCCGCCCGCATGGGCCGCGCACTCGAGCGTTCAGTTGCGCCGGCGGCCTGCGTGATGACCGTTGCCGCCGGGCTATTTGTCTTTTTCGGAACCCACTTGATCGCGCTCGATTTCGCTTATTCGCGAGACGAGGCCATGGCCGAGTTCGACGCCGCCATAATCGCCTCAGGCCGACTGATCGCGATGGTCCCACCAGAGTGGCGCCAGTATGTACCAGCGCTTCAGCCAGAATTCCGGCTGGAGGTTCCAGGCCACGTTGCGTGGGTCTCTTCCTATCTACCGGGTAACGCGGCGATCCGTGGCGTGTTCGGTCGTGCGCTGGGAACGGCGGGAACAAATGCGTTCCTGGTCGTGCTCTCGCTCGCGGCGGTATTCGGCATTGCCCGCCGGCTGTTCCCCGGGCGCCCTGACGCATGGCTGATCGCCGTCGCACTGATGGCGACCTCGTCGCAAGTTCTCTTCATGGGCATGACACCCTACGCGATGACGGCCCATCTCGCCTTGAACCTCGTGTGGCTCTGGCTTTTCTTGCGCAACGATGCCCCGTCTCATGCGTGTGCGGTGATCGTCGGTTTCATCGCGACGGGGCTCCACCAGATCCTGTTCCACCCCCTGTTCATAGCTCCCTTCCTCCTGCAATTGCTGTTGCAGCGCCGGCTGCCGCTGCTCGCGTTCTATGTCGTCGCCTACGCTGCAATCGGGCTGTTCTGGATCGGCTATTGGCAGTGGCTGCTGGCGCGCAGCGGTGTCGATGCGGTTGCGGCTGGTAACGCCGGCCTGCCGTTTCTCGTCAGCCGCGTCGTAGCGCTCCTCGCGGATTTCCGGCTGGCCGGATTGGAGACGATCAACCAGAACCTGCTGCGCTTCGCGGCCTGGCAGAATCCGCTCCTGCTGGCGCTTGGTGCAACTGGAATTGGTTGCGCGTTCTCCCGCTCGCAGTTGCGGGCTGACGCACCGATGTGGCCATTGGCTGGCGGCATCGTATTGACCCTGGCAGCCATGTTCGTCCTGTTGCCCTACCAGGGCAGCGGCTGGGGCTACAGGTATATCCACGGGCTCATTGCAAGCTTGGCGCTGTTGTCCGCATTCGCCTGGGTCCGGATGACCGGGGACAATGGCGGCCGCAGCGCTCGCTCGGTGGCATGGTCGGCATTCCTGGGGCTGACGGCGTTCTCTGTCCTTGTCCTGGTGCCGGTCCACGCCGTGCAGGTCCATAAGACACATGCGCCCTATGCCAACGCGGTCGCCGCGATGAAGCGATCCAAGTTCGACGCAATCGTCGTTGATACGACGTCGATCTTCTATGGCAACGATCTCGTGCGCAACGATCCCGACCTGGCCGATCATCCGCGCGTGTTCGATTTCGGAATGCTCGATGCGGCGTTGATCGAGAAGCTATGCGCTCGGTCGAAGGTCGCGGTGTTTTCGGGTGCGGACGCCGCCCGTTACGGTATCGTCGTTACCGACCCTTCGGACCATCCCGAGCGCGAGCGGCTGGAGGCGCAATGGGCGCTGATGAAGCGGCTTTCGTGCAGCGTGCCGTTCGAGTGAGTGCGATGCGTCGTGGCGCAGGCGGTCGAAATTAGGCCCGGACCCACTTCATCGTGATCTCGAGCCGGTTGGGAAACAGCAGTGCGTAGGCCCCCTGCCGGTACGCGCCGCTTGCCTGCCGTTCGATGCGATATCCCGCGCCGCCGGCTAGTGCTTGCCAGTCGGCTGCCGACAGATAGCTCGCCTTCACCATTCCGCCGAATGGCACGTTCCCAATCGCGTCGAGCGCGAACAGGCGGGCGTGGTCGATGACCGACGCGGCGAGGTGGTCCTTGATATAGATCGGGCCGGTCCCTGCCACCCGGCCGCATTCCTTCATCAGAGCCGGCCGCAGGTTGACGGGAACATGGTGCAGCACGTTGCTGAATACGACACAGTCGAACGACCCGTCCGCGAATGGCAGCCGCTGCCCGTCGTAGACTTCGACTTCAATATCAAGCGATTTGAGGAAACGGTCCTCCACATCGACCGAGGTGACATGAGGTATTGCGAGCAGGTCCTTCATGGCCTGCGCTATGATGCCCGTCCCGCCGCCGACGTCCAGCACACGCGTATGCGATGTGTCCCATATGTCCTGGAACGAGCGCAGCAATGTCGCGTGGTAGGTCGGCGGATAGGTCCGGTAGACAGGGAGATGGCGCGCAATGCTGGCCTGCACGGCCTGAAGCGTGAGCGGCGGTCGGGTGCCGCTGGTTGTTGTGACGTCGGCGGCGGTATCGGCGTGGGTCATTGGAGTCCAGACGCAGAAGAAGGATTGCGGACGATCGCCCACCGGCTGGCGACGTAGTTCCAGGCGAACATGGCGACCGTTGCGACGGGTGCTGCGATCGCGACCGGCCAGCCTGCGAGATCGCACATCACGAACAGCAGCGCGAGCGTCATTGGATAGTTCGCCGCCATGCCGACACCATAGCGCCAGAACGACGCGAGCCCCGGCGCGACCCCGTAGGTGAAGCGGACGTGGAGCGCATAGCCGAACAGGACAACCACCACGAATGAGACCATGCTCGAGAGAGCGTAGTGCACATTCCAACGGTCGAGGCCGATCATGATGACATTGTGCAGCACGGCGCACGCCAGCCCGACCAGGACGAAGCGAAACGGTCTCTTAAGGGCTTGCGTCGCCGTCCTCATGGCCGCGGCGCGGATTTCGGCCGCGAGAGCGTGACGTAGACGCATGCGTTGTCCTTCGTCACCCAGGCTGGCGTGATCTTGTCTTCGGCCCAGGCCCAGGCGTTCATGAAGATGCCGAAGGCGCCGGCAAGCGGTTTGCCGAAAACCGGTATGCGGATCATCGCAAAGCGGAAACATGTGAGCCGCACGATTGTCGTCCAGGCGAGCGGGCCAGCGACTGGAACGCACTCGATCACCTCGAAGCCGCGCGCCTCGATGTCTCCGATGAGGCCCTCGCGCGTCCAGCGCCGATGATCCTCGGGATGGGGGTGATAAAGCCAGGTGCCGTGGGTCGAAAGCAGGAGGTGGCCATCGCTGCGCAGCACGCGTCGGGCCTCGGCGAAATACATGTCGATGTCGCGCACATGCTCCAGGACCTGGAACGAGACGACGAGATCGGATGACGCGTCGGGCGCGCCGAGCTTGCCGTTCGCGGCGATATCGTAAGTGTGCCCGCCACCGAAATCGGCTCCCTGGTAGACAGCGCCGCGCGATGTGAATAGCGGCTCGTATGGCTTCGCCCCGCATCCGAAATCGAGCACCTGGAGCCCAGGTCGAGCGAGCCGGGCAGCCATCGTGTCGATCGCGGCGAACATGCCGCGCAGCACGAGCCAGTCGCTATCCCACAGGCGTGGGTGGCGACGCCGCCGCTGCTCAAAGGCCGCTTCATCATCGCTGGGCCGCGGGGCCTGCCGGGCGACGACATCCGTTCCCACCGCCGCGGTGCCGGTCGAAATGTTCATGGTGTTCGTTCCTTGGCAGCGATGGATGGCGGGTTTGGCAGCACGGTCGACGCGCCACTCGAAAGGGATCGCAGCAACTCGACATAGGCATCGGCCGCCCGTGACCAGCTGTATCGTTGCTCGACGTATGCGAGCCGCTGCGCTGGCGTCGGTTCGGAGCCTGCCGACTTGAGACGTTGATCGAGCGCACGGACGAAAGCGTCCGCAGTGCTGTCATGGTTAGCTGTGTCGATCGCGATACCGTCGAGCAGAGCTGCCGCGCCGGGGTCGGCCGTCGCTGTCTCGGCGCCGCAGATGACGGGCAGCCCGCAGGCAAGCGCTTCCTGCATCACGAGTGGCAGTCCCTCCCCCGTCGAAGGAAGAAGAAAGACGTCGCTCGATCGGTAAAGGTCAGCAAGGGAAGGCCCGGCGAGCCCGTTGAAGACGAGTACGTTCGAAAGTCCCCAGGAGTTCGGTTCAATCGGCCCCCATCCGGCCAGCGCGAAGATGACGTCAGGGCGCTGGCGCGCGATGCGTTCGATGAGGTGCAAGCCCTTCTTCTCGACGAACCGCCCCGCAAACATTGCGACCGGTTTGCCGAGTGGCAAGCCAGATTTTGAGCGCAGTGTGTCTCGCTCGGCGGGGCTGGCGGAGGGATGGAACACGGCCGTATCGACGCCATTGAAAATCAGTCTCGGCGGGCTGCTGTATCGCAGCCGGGAAAAATGGCGCTCGACCGTCTCACTGATGAAGACGACCTGCGAGGCACTGGCCAACATCGGCCGTGTGATGACGGCATTCGCAAGCATCATCAGGCCGCGAAGTACGGGGTTCGAATAGGGCACCATGCCGATGTGCTGAATGATGACGACCGGTTTGCCATGCCGGCGCGCGGTAAGGGCCGCGAGCACGTTCGTGGGATAGAGGCTATCGTGCAGCAGTACGACGTCGGCGGCCTTGACTTCGCGCCAGATCGTGGCGGCTGCGGAAAACCCGGGCAAGGGCAGCGGAAACCCGAGGCGTCGCTCGGCGAAGTTCCAGGCCGGAACCGGCATCGCCGTTCCGCAACCGGCCGTCGCCGGCGGTGGCGGAGTGGCGTCGGTCGCAAGCCACGTCAGTGAAACGCCGCGCCGCACCAGCTCACGCGACAGCCGCGCCGCGACAATCTCGATGCCGCCACGGTGACTATCGAAGTAGTGCGTCGCCATCAGGATTCTCACAGGGCCCACCCACCGCCAGCAGAGCGCGCGATCAAGTGGCGGCCTGGGGCGAGCGCGATCTGTCGGTTACGGCCGCCGGCGTGTCCGGGCCCGATTGGCCGCCCGGAACCGCAGCAGCCCGCTTGTCCGGCACCGTGCCGAGGAAGTTGGCGTCGTTTCCGGCGATGATAGAGAGCAGGAAGCCGCCCAAAGCGGTCTGCGACCCGATGACGAGCAACGTGGTGCCGAGCACGGCCGGCAGAACATTGATGATTGCCTCGAAGCGGTGAGTCGACCAGTAGGCGAGCACCGTGCCGAGCACCGCGAACCCGCCGATGATGCAGGCTAGTCCCGCGATCAACATGCTTTCGAGCGAGATCCAACGGCCGACCAGCGCGGCCCACCCCGTCCGCAGGCGGTACCCCTCTCTCACGCCGTAGATGTGCCCGGCGGCGGCAAGCAAGCCCGCCAGATGGCTGACCGACAGCATGCCGCCGGCCAGGATCACCCAGTAGTTGCCGAACATGGACGTTCCCGCGTTCCCTTGCAGAAACGCGAGCCCGGCCAGCGCAAGTATCGCCAGAGATACGAAAGCCAGCACCGCAGCCGGAAGCGCGAACAGCCAGGTTGGGCTCAGCATCAATAGATACCGCAGATGCCGCCACCCGTCGCGCCAGGGGCGCAGATGCGGGGGGCGATCGCGAAGGTCGGGGGACAGCGTGGCCGGAACCTCGGCGATCCGGCACTCCTTGAGGGTCGCCTTGATCACCATTTCGCTGGCGAACTCCATGCCGGTTCCGGTCAATCCAAGCCGGTCGAAGCACGTCTTCGTCAGCGCCCGAAGCCCGCAGTGTGCATCCGAAATGCCGGAACGGAACAGGATGTTGAGAATGCCGGTAAGCACCGGGTTCCCGATGTATCGGTTCTTCCATGGCATCGCGCCCGGCTTGATCCCGCCCTTGAACCGGGAACCCATGCACAGGTCCGCACCTTCGACGAGCTTCCCGACCATCGCGACGCTGTCGCGGAAATCGTAGCTTCCGTCGCTGTCTCCCATCACGAGAAAGCGGCCATTGGCGGCGCGTGCCCCGCCCGCCAGCGCCGCACCGTAGCCCCGCACTGGAACGGCGACGCATCGTGCGCCGAGGCTTCGGGCCAATGCCTGACTGCCATCGGTGCTGCCGTTGTCCGCGATGAGGATCTCGCCTGTCAGCCCGAGCCTCTCCTGCATCATGGCGAGTGCTTCCTTTGCATTCGCAATGCAGTGGGGAAGGCACAGGACCTCATTGAGGCACGGCATGATGATCGTGACGTCGACGGTGCGGTCATTGGTGACCGGACGCGTATCTCGTTCCATCGAGCACCCCGGAGACGCTAGGACGAAGGTTGTTGGTTGGGCAGGCTACCAAGTCCCGGTGTTACTGGGTCGTCGGTCGCCGTGGAAGCCGACGTGACCGGATGATTGCGGCGCCCCCGTGTTGGAGGCGGCGGCACATCGTCTCATTTGGAGGGTCGTCCCTCGAAACGGGCGTTACCCGTGGGGCGCCGTCCACCTCGGCTCAGGCCGCAGACGTGACCCCAGGATCAAGGGGACGGCTGGAAAGAAATGGGCCGACGCAGGGGTCGCCATTGTCCCAGTCTTCGAGGATTTGGAGCACGGCCGTCCGTATGAGCCGGGCATCGCCAACGGATCGTGCCAGTTCCAGGCCATACCTGCTGTCGGGGTCGAGGCCCCAGTTCGCGATCAGTCGGGCGAGCGCGCCTCGGTCCGTAACGTGCTCGCCAAGCTCCGACCAGGTCATCTGGGCAAGCGACGATTTGAGCGTGAAACAAGCCGCATGAGATTGTCCAAGAGTGAACAGCATTGGTTCCACGCCTTCGCGGCAGGACTGCAGACCGCGGGACTCCATCCGGTCGCATTTGTGGAAAGGATCGAAGGGCTCGACGGTCGAATTCGTCATCGTGAAATCCATGGGGCTTCTGATCGGTGCCGGCGGGGTCCGCGTCGCTCGATAAAGACGAGCATCACCCGAATTCCTGACAGCGCCCTGACAGTGGCCTGGAAATCCGATCGGCCTGAAGTCCGAGGTCAGACCAGACCTTGGTCTGAGGACCATTGAAGTCGGCCGGTGGTAGCCTTCAGACTTGTCTCTGCTTGACGCAGCCGACCGAATGGCCCGCGCGATAAATCACAAAGGATCCAGATGTTCTTGCCCGGTGTGGATCGCTGGTTGCTAGAGCAGCATATCCTCTGCGCAGTTTGTGATGGATTGCCGTTTTCCCGGTTCGTCGATTTGCCGTTCCAATAGCCGTTGTGAACGTGCGCGGAGCAGCGGAACGGCAGTTTATGCAAACTTTGAATTTCTTGATCGTCCGAGGAAATCGAGATGACAACCGGGCTGGGGCCTGATCGGAGAGTGGTGAGCGACTACTTTCATCCCTCAATTGCCTTCGGGGTGGGCACATTGCTTTCGGCGATACTGCTGGAGCCATTTTTTGCGGGAGCGATGCTCACGGCCGCGGCACTCTCACTTGCTGGCGGGGCCCAGTGGATATTGCTGCAGCTCGTCGGCCAGGGTGGCGCCGCTTCAGGCCCGTGCGCCAACGCGCTCCAGTCTCGGCAGGATGCGGAGCAGGCCGCATCGAAGCTGTCTCACGATCTCCGAACGCAGCTCTCCATCATCCAGTTGCAGCTCAACAAGATCCCGGATCCTCGGGCCCGTGTCGCCGAGGAGGACATCCGGGCGCTGACCGGAAGCATCGATCAACTCGCAATGCTGGTGAAAGAACGGGTCTGATCCGCGCCGGTGGCTGCTTCCCAATCGCACGTCCGCCGTCTTCAATTTCGCGATCGAAAAAATTTGCGCCTCGAATCGTCTAGGCTGGCACGCAGGTCACCAACGTCGAGCGAGGAGCTACCGATGCTGCGGTGCAGAAGCACGCTGGTCGCAATGATGACGCTCCTTGCCGCTTCGTGCGCCGCGTCCGCCTCCGATATGACTATAGACCGCCGCGGGCAGGGACAAGCGGCGCAGCAGCAGGGCTACTGGGGCGACCAGCGCGGCTGCTACTGGCGAAGGGGAGAGCGCTTCTGCAGCCGCTACTGTTATTGGGAAGTCGATGGCCGGCGATACTGCCAGGACCGCGAGCGTCTAGCTCATCCTCAGGGCGATCCCTGGTTCGTGCCATATCCGCCCGAGCCACCGATCTATCTGCGCCCGCCGCACGCCCGCCCCTGAACGAGAGCTGTTGGCACGCGGCTTGAGTATGCTGCCGCGAACGGCGATGATTGCGCCGAATGGGGTATGCCATGCCGAGGTTCCAGTGATGGTTGGTTCAATTGCGATCCGGTTGCCGTCGAAGCGCGGTCCTCGCGCGCGGCGCCGTCGAGTGCGGGCCAGGCCGACGGCGCGTGGCTTTACGCTGCTCGAATTGTTGGTTGTTCTCGGCATCCTCGCGCTGCTGGCGACATTCGCCGGTCCCCAGGTGATGGGATACCTCGGCCGGGCCAAGACCGAGACCGCGCGTGCCCAGATAAGCGCCATTTCGACGGCACTTGAGCTTTATGCCCTCGACAATGGCGGTTATCCGCCCCAGCAGATTGGCCTGCAGGGCCTCGTGCAGGCACCGCCGGGCGTAGCGACGTGGCGCGGGCCCTACATCAAGAAGACCTTCACGGCCATCGATCCGTGGGGCCGCCCCTACCAATACCGCCATCCCGGCCGTAACGTCGCCGCCGAGGTCTACACCTTCGGCCGCGACAACGCTCCAGGCGGGACGGGCGAGGACCAGGACATTGCCAACTGGTAGTGGCAGGACCGCGCCACGTCGCTATGCCTGGCGGTGTCGGCCTCACGATCGCTGGGCTTGGCGCACGGGTATGGTGATCGTGAGCTTCGGACTGCCGCTGAAATCCCACCCGCCGGCACTCGCGGTCTCGATCGTGATTTCGACGAGCGCCGGGAGGCCCGCGAGCCCCGGCCACGTGCTTCGCCAGCTTGCCGGCCCCGGACCGGAATGCGGAACTCCGAAGTAGCGAAGCGACAGGCCGGAAACATTCTCCACCAGAATGGTAGGCTTATCGTCGCCGGTTAGCCCCTGTCGCGCATCAGGCGTCAGCGGCACAACGATAACGGCAAGGTTGCGATTTGAAGCTCGTCCCTGCGGTTCAGAAACGAGGGCGAGCCGATAGCTGGCAAGACCCGCGATATTCATCGACTGCGGCGCTGCCGCGATGAAGCTGATCGCATCCCCGCGGCCCTCCATGCCGAGCACGCGTTCGCCACCTGAACTGGTCCGGTTGACCGGTACGGCGCTAGAAATCCAGCGATCGAGCGAACGGAGTGCGGCCGAGGTTGCCTCTGCCCGCTCGAAGTCGGCTCGCGTGCGCTGGAACCGCCCGACGAGCTCCAGAGCGCCGGGGATCAGCGCGAGCATCAGTGCGAGCAACACAAGTGCTGCCAGCATTTCGAGCAGCCCAACTCCGCGCTGCCTGCGCCGCTCGATCGTGGATGGTCGCCGGAGCCGGGTCATGAGGCTCCCCCGAGCTTGATCGTCTCAAGCCGGACCTCTCGCGCCTGGTGAGTACCCCGGCCGCGCCAGTGGACCACGACGGTTACTCGATATGTAGGCGCGGCGCGTCCGGAAACGGCCCGGTCAAACGCGCTCCCCTCGGGTTCGGGACGAGGCGTCGCCTCTACGGTGAAGGCATAGCCCCCAGCATAGGTTCCCTCCCGGTGCCCGGCGGTCAGTGGCCATTCTATCCCGGCCTTGGCCAGCTCGCTGCGGGCGATCGCGAGTGCGTGCGTCTCCTGGTCGGCCAGCGTCGCGCCCCGCCAACCGCCACGCAGGCCCTCCATGAGAACGGCCAACACCGCCGCCATCACGAGGAGCGCGACAAGCGCCTCGATCAGCGAAAAGCCACGTTCGTCTTTCGGTTCGGTGCCGGGGCGCTGGCCCATGCAGATCATCCGCCCTTTCGCATCGAAACGCGGCCCGAGAGCCAGTTGATATCGATGATTGCACCCATCCCGGCGGCCTGGCTGGCCGGACGCAGCACGATGCGGCCGCCGCTGGCGCTGCCATCTGGATAGAAAGTCACGCGCGTCCGAGACGCATCGATAGCCTGGGAGGAAGCAAGCGTGACGTCCATCTCGACCTTGCGAGGAAGTCTGATCGCAGCCACGCCGCCTTCGCTGCCGAGCGTCCGAGCCTCGACGTCCACGGTGACGCTGCGCGGTGTATTCGCGCCGATGGCGGCAGACCGCGTCGCCCGCAAGTGGCTGGCGATCTCGCTCGCAGCCGCGTCGATGACCTGAGCGTCGCCCGAGCCGCCGGCAAGCGGAGCAGCAATAGCGGCGGCAAGCGCGATCAGGGCCAGCACGACGAGTAGTTCTAACAGCGTGAAGCCCAACGGCCCCCGCTTGCCGTTTCGTGTCCTACGCCGATACCTCCAGGCTTTCATGTGCCGCGCCTCACTTGAATGCCAGATCGTTGAGGCCGGTGAGCGCGCTCATGACCGACAGGATGATCCCGCCGACGAGCAGGCCGATCACCAGAGTCAATATCGGCGCGATGAGCCCCATCATCCGGTCGAGGCGGTTCTGCAGGGCTTCCTGCTCGATGCGCGCGAGGCGCGAAAGCATCGGCCCTAGCTGCCCCGTCCGCTCGCCGATCGACGTCAGCCTCAACGCCAGCTCCGTAAATAGCCCGCTTCGGGCCAGCCCCTCGGAGAGCGAGCCGCCTTGCGCCACCACGTCGGCGGCCTGATCCACCGCCGATTTGTAAGCATGGTTGCCGAGCGCGCGGGCCGAGACACGTAAGGCATCGAGCAGTGGAACGCCGCTCGACAGCAGCATCGCGAGTGTCTGAGAAAATCGCACGGTCTCCCCGGCGGCGATAAGGCGGCCGGCGATCGGGAGATCGAGCGCGATGCGCCCCGCGAAAGCTCGCGATGCAGGCTGCTGCGTCAGTCGGACGAGTCCCGCCGCGAGCAACCCGGCGCCAAGCCCTAGAGCCAGCCAGTATGATGCGACGAACTGCTGGACCGCCCGCAAAACCGCAATGACCGGCGGGGGCGAAACGCCAGCGTCCTCGAACAGCGGCGCGACAGCCGGCACGAGCACCCCGACGACGATTGTCAGGGCCGCGAATGCGGCGAACATCAAAATGGCCGGGTAGAGCAGAGCCGCGCTAACCCGCCGGGCGAGCTCCGCTCGCCGTTCGAGGTGGCTGGCGAGGCCGTCCAGCGTCGGACCGAGGCTGCCGCTGCGTTCAGCAGCCGAGACGAGGCGCCAGTAATACTCCGGAAAATCACCTGGAAAACGTGCCAGCGCTTCCGACAGGCTCGCCCCCGCTACGACCCGGCTGAGAACGGCCTCCAACACGCGACGTGTCGGCTTCGGCACCAGCGGCTGCAGGGCAACAATCTTGAGGGCCTCGTCCAGTGGAAGCTGCGCGTTGATGAGGGTCGAGAGTTCGCGTGTGGCTAGGACGAGGGCTTCGCCCGACACGGTGCGCCGACCGGATTCCCGGTTCGAGATATCGGCATCGCCCTCGCGCCGCTCGGAAATCTCGACCGGATAAGCCCCCTGCCGCCGTAGCGCCTCCAGCGCCGCCTCGCGCGATAGGCTCTCGATGGCGCCGTCGACGAGGCGGCCCTGCCCATCGTATGCACGGTATGTGAACGTTGCCATGGAGCGCTTCCCTAGCGATGACTTTCAGCAACGACCCGAGCGACTGCCCCGCCTACTGCACCTGCGTGACGCGTAATACTTCTTCCATTGTGGTCGCGCCGGCGAGGACCTTGGTGATACCGTCCTCCATCATCGTTGGAAGCCCCGTGGCGCGGGCCGCGGATTGCAGCGATGCGCCGCTGCGATGTCCCATGATCGCTTCGGCCACCGCTCCCGTAACCGGCAACAGCTCCGAGACGGCGATACGCCCGCTATAGCCTGTCTTTCGGCAGGCCGGGCAACCGACCGGCGACCTGAGCCCGCTCCAGTCCGGTTCGGATGGCTCTCCCGTTCTTGTCGCCGCGACGCACGCACGCAGCGCGGCGGTGGGCAATGTGGGGCGCGCGCATTTCTCGCAAAGCCGACGCACCAGGCGCTGCGCCAGCGTGCCTTTCAAGGTCGAGGCGATAAGGTAATCGTCGACCCCCATGTCGATCAACCGAGCGATCGTGTCAGCCGCGCCATTCGTATGCAGGGTCGAAAGGACCAGATGTCCCGTCAGCGCGGCCTGTATCGCCATCTGCGCCGTCTCCAGATCGCGGATTTCGCCGACCATGATGACATCGGGGTCCTGGCGCAGGATGGAACGCAGAGCGCTCGCAAACGTGAGCCCGATCCGGGGCTGAACCTGCACTTGGGCCACCCCCGTCATCAGGTATTCGACCGGGTCCTCGATCGTGAAGGTCTTGCGGAACGGTGCGTTGAGCTTGGATAGCGCGGTATAGAGCGTGGTCGACTTGCCGCTACCCGTCGGCCCGGTAACGAGGATCAGGCCGTGTGGATTTTCGATCAGCGCGAGGAAACGTTCGAGCGCCGCCCCGCTGAACCCCAGGGCATCGAAGTCGAGAGCGATCTGCGACCTGTCGAGAATGCGCAGAACGACGCTTTCCCCCTTGATTGTCGGCATCGTCGAGACGCGCAGGTCGACCTCCCGCCCGCGCACATTCACCTTGATGCGCCCGTCCTGGGGCAGCCGCTTTTCCGCGATGTCGAGCCGGCCCATGATCTTCAATCGCGAGATGACGGCGGGAAGCTGTTGATCGGGAAGTGTCTGGCTGGTTTCCAGGTGCCCGTCGATCCGTAGCCTGATGGCAAGTCCGGCATCGCCAGGCTCGAAATGAATGTCCGACGCTCGCGCTTCGACGGCTCGAACGATGGTTTCTTGTACGATACGGATGACAGGTGCTTCGCTGGCCAGATCGGCGAGCCGGCGAACGTCATCCTCGGCCGCGCGCTGGTCGGGCATGGGCCGATCGGCCCGGGCCGCGGCTGCGCCCTCCCCGTAGAGGCGGTCAATCGCGATTGAGATGTCCCGGTCTGTCGCAACAGCGGCGACGACGGGCCGTTCGAGCAAGAACGAGAGCGCGGCCTCTGCGTCCTGCTGGAAAGGATCCGCAACGGCGATCCGCAGCGTCGCGCCGTCGTCGCTCACCGGCACGACGCGCGCCTGTCGGCAATACTGCGGATCGAGACCCTCGACCCAGATCGCCGAACGGGGCATCTGTTCGCCCGTCAGGAACTCGCGCCCGAGAAATTGTGCGCTGGCCCTTGCGAGATCCGGCTCGCTGACGAGCCCAAGTCTGATCAGCACCACGTCGAACCGCTCGCCCGTATCGCGCATCGCCCGTTCGGCGCGGTGAAGAGCGGCGTCGCCGAGCTGCCCGGTCTGCCTCAGAAAGGCGCCGAAGGCGGCGGCAAAGCCCTGGTCTCGTGGATCTGGGATGTCCATGGGTTGGTCCACACGGTCCCTTTAAGGAAAAATGATCTTAGCGCCTCAGCAAGTCGTCTAACATACTGTAAGATCACAGGCGCTCATCCGGTAAGCCCTGTTTCCACGGTGGTTAAGCTGGAGGCTGTGCCCGCCGTCGAAGATGACCGTCGCCGCGCCAGACGACGCGGTCGACGTGAGTTGGACCGGAGCGCAGGCGGGCTGCGATTGGAGATGGACTGGTGGCGAGTGCCTCAAGTGGCAGCGGGTCGATAGCTCGAGGGAGTTCCATCGGCCGTTTCCTTGGATGGTGGCTGGCCGAGCTTCGCGAGCTCGTTCCCGTGCGACTAGCGCCCGGTCGTTCGGGTGCCCGAAGATTCCGGCGACCTAGCCTCGTCCTTTCGGCGGGCCCTGGCCGCCACAGGCTCTTCGATGAGCGAAACGGCCGAATGCGCGAGTTGGAAGCCAGTCCGGTAACGCAGGATCGCGATGCCGCAATCGAAGCAAGGCTCGCCGCAATCTCGAGCGAGGACCCGCGACCGGCGATTGTGCTTCGCCTTCCGCGCGAGTTTCTGTTCTCCCGAACAGCACAGCTTCCCGCCGGCGCCGCCCGGGACATGGTGCGCATCCTCGAACTCGACCTCGAGCAGGCGACGCCCTTCCGCCGGCGCGACTGCCTCACGGCCCACAGGCTGGTCCCCAACGAGGCAGGAAAAAGTGCGCCGCCGGGCCGAATCCTCGCCGAGCAGCTGGTCTTGAAGCGGGCAACTCTGGAAGAAGTACTCAAACCTCTGCGGCGCGCGGGCCTGGAACCCGCACGGGTCGATTGCTGGGCGAATTCCGGCCCCGACGCGGCGTCGGGACCGGCGCTCGACGTCGACTTTCTCGACGCCGACCGTGTCGGCTCCGGAATGGCCGCCGAGTCCAGCATGACCCGGCCACTGGCGATTTCGGCCGCCGCGCTGGCCGCCGCCGCGATTGCGATTGGCATCACCCGGCTCGAAGGTGCCGCGGGAGAAATCGAGCAGCGCGCGGCGGCATCTCGCGCCCGGTTCGCAAGCGTCGAGGTGGCCCGCCGTGATGCCGCAACGGGCCAGGCCAGGATCGCCGCCCTGCTCGAAATGAAGTCGAAGGAGGTGTCGCGCGCCGCGGTCATCGACGCGTTGACCCGCCTGCTGCCTGATACAGACTATCTCACCTCGCTCAAGATCGACGGTGCGTCGATCGAGATCTCCGGCTACTCGGCCTCCACCGCCGCGCTCGTGCCTCTGGTCGAACGATCGAAGGCGTTCGCCCGCGCCACACTGACGTCACCCGTCACGTTCGACGAGCGGGCCGGCCGCGAGAGGTTCAGCCTGCGCGCCGAGATCGTCTCCGAACTCGGCGGCGACGCCGCTCCTGGCGGGGGTGGTTGATGGAAAATATGCCGGGGATCGTCAGGAAAGCCGTGGCCGTGAGCCTCCTGCTGGCCGTCGTGGCCGTTGGCTACTTTCTTGTGGTGGCGCCGATCGAGGCTCGTATCTCCTCGGCGGTCGATCGTATCGCCATCGGAAAATCGCTGCTGGCCCGGTTTGATACGGCAGCCCTGAAGTCCCGCGCCGAAGCCGCGGCGCCATCGCTTGCCGGCGTGGAAGGCGACCTCCTGTTCCTGGAAGGAGAGAGCGACGCCGTCATGTCGGCGCGGCTTCAGGCGGTCTTGCGAGCCGCCACCGCCCAGACGGATGGCCTGCGCATATCGACGACGAGATCGCTACCGCCACGCGAAACGGGAGACCTGCGGCTGGTCGGCCTGGAGGTGCGCTTTGCCACGACACTCGCTGGCGTTCAACGAACGCTTCTGGCCCTCGACCGGGCGCGGCCCTTGGTTCTCGTCGATACGGTCCAGATCGTTTCCGCGGCGCAGCGTGCGTCAGGCGACGAAGCATCCCTCGCCGACAGCTTCGACATTCGCATGGAAATTGCGGGGGCTGCAGCCCCGCGTCGGCATTTGGGGGGAACCGGAGGCGTCATGACTGAAGGGGCAGGATCGACACGGCCGGCACAGGCGGCCACCCCTTCCGATCCCAGGCCGATGGGGAGGGCAGATGCCGATGGCCGCTAGCCCCGAACCAGCGCGGGCAAGGCCCCCGGTATTTCTGCTCGCTTTGAATGCCTTACTCGCGGCGGCGGTGTTGGCCCTGTGGTCATTCGATCCCGAGGCGACGATTGAGCAGGTCGCCGAGCCGCCCGGTCGCGTCCCCACCGCGACCATTGCGGCACCGAAAATTCTGGTTCGACAGCCGGTCGACGCGGCCGCGCTGACGGAAACGTTGTCCCGGCCACTGTTCCGCGCCGATCGCCGCCCCTTCCGTCCGGCGACGCCCGGCGCGAGCGCCGCCCCCGCCGAGGTCAGTAAGGTCGCGGCCAGCGCCCCGCAACCGGACTTTCAACTCGTGGGATTGCTGACGCGATCTGGTGGATACGGGAGGGCACTTGTCAGATCGAAGTCCGCCCCGCGCGGCGAGTGGGTATCGGTCGGTGACGACGTCGGCGGTTGGCGGGTAGCTTCGATCGGTCCGGCCTCCATCGAGATCGAGAACGGCGCCTGGCGTGAAGTTGTGCCGATTGAACGGCCTCGCGGTTTCGAGAATGCCGAGACCCGCTCGGATACGGCTGGCGACCGTCGATAGCGATTCTCAATAGTCAATCGAAAATCTGATTTTATCGACGGCGGTGATGTTTTCGCCGCTGTGAATTGTGCGCGAAACCTCACCCGGTCACGGGGTGATAACCTCCCGGGAACCTTAGAATCATGACAGGCCTATCTCTCAAAGGAGTAGGTCTTGATCCACGGCGCCCAGAGATTGATGCGCATCGACGCGCGTTTGGCAATTCGTGCCCGAGCTCTCGTCTTGGGCTCGGTGGCGTTCCTGTTGACCGCGTGCGCCCTGCCGACCCAGCAGCTCTCATTGCCTGGCCCGATCGGCGGCCCATCAGGCGGAACATCGTCTTCTGGAATTGCGACTGGCTCGATCGGGAGTGGCTCGGACCGGCAAGGCGTACCCCTTTCCGGCGCCAACCGCGCCAGTCGGGAGCCGGTGATTATCCGCGGAACGGGAACGTTCACCAACGCCCAGGACCAGCCCGGAGCGGACGCGAAGCAGGGGGCCGATGCGCGTGGCGACAGGAAGCCCGGCGCATCGCGCTCGGTCGCAAGCGAGTCCTCTGACGGCATCACACTCAATCTCGCCGGCGCGTCGATTCCCGAGGTGGCGAAGTCGGTTCTCGGCGATGTGCTGGGTTTGAACTACTCCGTCAGCGACGCGGTGAAGGGTTCCATCACCCTTCAGACATCGCGCCCCATTCCGCGCCAGGAGTTGCTTCAGGTTTTCGAGACCCTGCTCCGTGGCGAAGGCGCCGCGATCAAGGTCGAGAACGGCCTTTATCGCATCGTCCCGTCGGATGGCTCAGGCGGCGCCCCGCTGCGCAGGCGCGGCGGCGGATCGCCGGGTGGCATCGAAAGCGCCGTAATCCCGCTCCGCTATGTCTCGCCTGAGGAAATGCAGCGCATCCTCACTTCGCTTGCCCCGCAAAGCTCCGTGGTCAAGGTCGAGCAGAGCCGGAACATTCTCATCGTCAGCGGGACCCAGAGCGAGATTGCCTCCATCCGTGACACCGTCGGGACCTTCGACGTCGATTGGATGCGCGGCATGTCTTTCGGCATTTTCCCTCTCGAAAGCGCGGATCCAGAAGCCATCGCCCAGGAGCTGGACACGGTTTTCGCCAACGACCGCGCTAGCCCAAGTAAAGGCGTCGTGCGGTTCGTTCCAAACCGCAGGCTCAAGGCCGTACTGGTCATAACCTCCCGCCCAGAATTCATCTCCACCGCCGAGAAGTGGGTCAAGCGGCTCGACAAGGTCGGCCAGGAGAACGAGAAGCAGGTACACGTCTACCACGTGCAGAACCGCCCGGCCTCCGAGCTCGCCGCGCTTCTGCAGAAGGTCTACACGCCTCAGCAGGGCCGGCCGGCTGACGGACGGGCACCGGTACAACCTGGAGCGGCCGCGTCGACCCTGTCATCGGACGGCGCCGGGTTGGGCTCACTCGGCCAGCCCCGCGAGGCGTCTGGCGAGCCCCGCCCGATCATCCCGCCGTTCACGCCGTTCCCGGTGCCGCTCCAACCCGCCGCAACGCCACCGGGTCAGCCGCAAACACCGGCCGAAACAGCCGCTTTGAGCCAACCCGGAACGTCGGGCGGGCCGACCGTCCAGGATGACCGGATGACCGGAATACAGGTGGTTTCGGATGAGGCGAACAACTCGCTGATCATCACCGCGACCAAGCCGGAGTTTCAGCGGGTCCGCAAGATACTGTCGCGCATTGATGTTGCGGCTGCGCAGGTTCTGCTGGAAGCGACCATTGCCGAGGTCACGCTCAACGATCAGCTGAGGTTCGGACTGCGGTGGTTCTTCGAGCGCGGGCAGAGCCAGTTCTCGCTGACTGATGCCGCCGCCGGCGCCGTTTTGCCCCGCTTTCCCGGGTTCTCATACTTCCTCAACACGCCCAATGTTCAGGTTGCTCTGAACGCCCTGTCAGATGTTACGGACGTAAACATCGTCTCTTCTCCGACGTTGACTGTGCTCGACAACAAGAAGGCCGTACTGCAGGTTGGCGATGAGGTGCCCGTTGCCACGCAGTCTGCGGTCAGCGTCGTTTCACCCGGCGCGCCGATCGTGAACTCGGTCACGTTCCGGAACACCGGCGTCATTCTTGGAATTACGCCCCGAATTGGCGACAACGGCCGGGTCCTGCTCGACATCGAGCAGGAGGTGAGCGACGTTACGCCGACAACGAGCTCGAACATCGATAGCCCGACCATTCGTCAGCGACGCATCAAGACCACTGTCGCCGTGACGAGCGGGGAAAGCATCATCTTGGCGGGCTTCATGCAGGACCGTGCCAGTAAGGCACGTCAGCAAGTCCCATTGTTGGGCAACGTCCCCGTGGTCGGAAACCTTTTCAAGGATAAGAACGACGAAATCAGGCGCACCGAATTGCTGATCGCGATTACACCCCAGGTGATAACCGACACGCACCAGATCCGCGGCATTGCGGCCGAGTTCCGCGACCGCATCAACCTGACAACCAGGCCGCAAAGGCAGGCGCCGCCCGACCGCCACGAGCAGATAGATAGAACGCTGGTTCGCTGAACGTGACGCCATCTTTTCACGGCATGGCCATTGCACCGTCGTTTGCACGAAGATTCGTCATGCAACCGTTTCTCCCTTGCGCCGTTCAGAAATAATTAGCATTCTGTTACAGGTGACTAACAAGCGCGAGTGAGGTGTTTGGAGTAACGGGAATGGTGCTCGGCGTAAACGAGCAAGTGAGCGATCGGGGGATCGGTTCGAGGCTGCCATATGGCCTTGGCGCCGGCTTCTTGGGACGCCTGCGACACCGCTGGCAAAAACAGAGCCTCACCCTTCAATTCACCATTACCGCTGCGCTCGTAATTTCGATAGGCATGGCCGCGCTCGGCACGTGGGTGAACGATCGAATAAAGAGCGGCGTCGTCCAGAATTCGGCATCCAACGCAGCGCTTTACCTCGTCGGGTTTGTCGAGCCCCATGTTCAGGAACTGGGCAGTGCGTCGAGCCTGACACCCCTCGCCCAAGAGCGTGTGGATTCAGTCTTCCGCCAACTCATGCAGCAGCGCCGCATCGTTGCGGTCAAGGTGTGGGCTCCGGGCGGCAAGCTGGCTTACAGCAGTGACAAGCGCCGCGTCGGCCAGACCTTTCCAGAAACGGAACGCCTGAAGCGCGCATGGAAGGGCACCGTCGAGCCCGAGTACGATGACCTTTCCGATGAAGAAAGTGAGATCGAGCGCCTGCTCAATGTTCCGATGCTCGAGATCTACGCCCCGATCCGCGACGCTCGAACGAATGAGGTGATTGCAGTCGCCGAAGTCTACGAAGTTGCCGAGGACTTGGCATCGGACCTTCAACGTGCGTCACTTCAAACGGCGCTCATGCTCGGTTCGATCGCGTTGGTCATGATCGGCTCGCTTTTTCATATTGTCCGGCGTGGCAGCCGCACCATCGAGGAGCAGCAATCCGCACTGTCGGATCGTGTCAACGAGCTCTCGCATCTTTTGCGCGTCAACAAGGAATTACAGCGGCGCATCGCGGTCGCGAACCACCGTGCCGCCGAAACAAACGAGCAGTTTCTTCGCCGCATCGGCGCCGACCTTCATGACGGGCCGGCACAGTTGATCGGATTCGGCCTGCTGAGGCTTGATGCACTTCGACCGCGGCTGATGCCCAAGGCGACCGACGAGAAGGCCGGCGGCCCGGCGCGGGATGGGGCCCGTGACGACATCGACGTCATTCAGGCAGCGCTGAGCGACGGCCTTCGCGAGCTTCGCGCGATTTGTGCCGACATCGCGATCCCCGAACTGCGCGACGCAACCCCGCTCGACGCCCTTCGGATTGCTGTCCAGAACCACGAGCATAGGACCGGCTCGAGGGTTATATTCGAAGTTCGCGATGCCATGCCCGCAAGGCTCAGCCTGCCCCTCCTGACGTGCGTCTATCGGTTCGTCCAGGAAGGCTTGAACAATGCCTTCCGGCATGCCGGCGGCAAGGGGCAGAAGGTCTGCGCGACCTACAGGCAGTCCATTCTCGAGATTCTGGTCTCCGACGAAGGGGATGGGATCACTGCCGGAACCGAGCCGCGAGATTTGACCGGCGGACTGGGTCTGCGCGGCCTGAGAGACCGTATTCTATCCATGGGCGGGGAGTTTGAGACGGATTCCTCCCCCGGCCATGGCACACGTCTCGTGGCGCGTTTCATGGTTGATCCAATTGGTCTCGAAACTGGAAACTAGAATGTCAGATCCCATTCGAATTGCGATCATCGATGATCACCCGCTATTCCGGTCAGGAGTGGCGCTGACACTGGCGGCCGAGCCACAGTTCGAGGTCGTAGGTCAGGGCGGTTGCGCCGCCGACGCCATCAGTATCTGCGAGCAGATGTTACCCGACGTCCTGTTGCTCGACATTTCGATGCCTGGTTGCGGATTGGCGGCGGCTCAAAAGATCACGCAGACGTGCCCGATCGTGCGCGTCGTCATGCTGACGGCCTCGGAAAACGACGAGCACGTTCTCGCTGCACTTGAGGCGGGCGCCCGCGGCTATGTTCTGAAGGGCGTGTCCGCGACCGAGCTCATTCGGACGATCAATTCGATCCTCGTCGGCGAGACCTACGTGACGCCCGCGCTTGCCGCACGCCTGCTGAAACAGGTCCGCCAGGCTCCGCATACAGCCGCTCGCAACGACTACGCCTCCCTGACCCTGCGCGAGGAGGAAATTCTCGACGAAGTCTCCCGTGGCCTGACCAACAAGGAAATCGCGAGCCGCCTCGGCATCTCCGAGAAGACTGTCAAGCACTACATGACGAACATCATGGAGAAGCTGCAGGTTCGCAATCGCGTCGAAGCGGCACTTCGCTCGCGCGAGAACAGCAAGGAGAATGGCGGCGCCACGATCAAGCGTATGCGCCGCTAGGTCAAATAGGCGGCGAGCCTCGGGGTCGAACCTCGGGTAAGTGCTGTCCTGAAACATCGCCATCGACGTGACCGGCCGGGTCGATGTGGGCAGCTTCCGGACATCAAGAGCCGCTCGGACCGCGTTCAAGATCGAGCCGCCTGGCCGCTATCAGCGCCGCCTCGACGCGGCTTCGGACATTAAGTTTCCGCAGCACGTTTGTCAGATAGTTCTTGATCGTCTTTTCGGCGAGGCCGAGAGAGAGGGCGATTTCCTTGTTGGTTTTGCCGGCCGAGAGGCCCATCAGGATTTCGACCTCACGTTCGTTCAGGTCGACGAGCGGTGCAGTCGCCTCATCACCGGTGTTCCGTGAAGCGCTGACGAGCCCCGCCGCCACGGTCGGCGGCACGCAGAACTCACCGTGAGCAATCGAGCGCGCGGTGCTAACGAGTTCGGTCGAGGAGATGCCCTTGTTGAGGAACCCGCTCGCGCCGGCAATGAAGGCCTTACGGATGTAGTGAGCATCGGCGTGCATGGTCAGGACGATCACTTTGACCGCAGGGAACTGACACGAGATTCGTTCCACGGCCTGAAGCCCGTCGCCCGGCATGGTGATGTCGACCAGCATGACGTCGGGCAGATGGCTCCTGGCGATCTCGACTGCCGTTTCGGCTGATCCGCCTACGCCGACGATCTCAAAGTCATCCTCCGCTTCGAAGGTTGCCGTCAGGCCAGAGCACATCATCGGATGGTCGTCGACGATCGCGAGCCGGATGGGCTTACCCTCCGACATTGTTGCCGGATCGGATCGGACCTTCATGCCCAAATTGGACTTTATAGGCATTGAACCTCCTCGTTGGGCCCTATTCCAACCCATTCGGGATATCGGCGTCGATGCCATGCCCGACACATGTTGCGCTGCCCAACGAGAAACGTCAGCGGACGCCTTCTTGGTCGGCAGATTTGTCGAGCATGCGGATATGAGTTAACCGGCGAGTTTTACTTTTTGGCTCGTGGAGCCATTGACGTATATGACATTTTCGACGATCTGGAAACAGACAAGCGTCGGCGGACCATCATCAGACTGAAGTCCGGCGACGAAATTGATATGTTCCAAGAAGTTGAAATTGACGAGTTGGAATTCGTCAGCATGGCGTCAGTGCACCGATTTCCACTCTCACCGATATGACGGGGACCGTTCCACGTCGCCAATCGAATATTTGCGGAATTAAGAGTGTGGCATCTCGCCGGCCACCGGAATTGGGCGCAGGCGCTCGGGCACGGACGCTGGCGTCGGGATCGGCACCGGGTTCGACCGCCGGCCGAGAAGGTCGTTGCGGCAAGAGCCTGACCACGGCCTCGCGCGCGAACGTCACGCCGGATAATGTCCGGATTGTCGACCTGATGCTGAATGCCTGCCGGGCGGATGCCACGACGAAGTCGCGAGGTATACTGTCGCCGCCCGTCGCCTGGCCGGCCAGCGATGCTCCCTCCTGTCCAAGCCTCAATAAGGCGGCGAGTTCCGTGCGCGCCGCCTTGGGATCGACGCCCTCCTGCCCGGATCGTACCGTCACGAACGGCTGCAGCCGGTCCCAATCGGGCCTGGTCATTCCGAGCACGGAGCCAAGCTCTTCGACGACATCGAAAGCCGCGTTCTTGGGCTCGCCGGGGCGGCCAGAGGCCCGGTACTGCTCCGCCTCCGCCCCGAATGGCCGGAGTTCGCTGTCGGCGTCGCGAAAATCGATAATCGCGTCGGCCAGCCGGCGCGCGCGATCCGGTTCGGTGCCGAGCCCGGTAAGAAGCGCGGTCAGGATCGGTTCACGGGCGGCGTTGATGTCGACCCTGCCCGCCTCGTCGCGGACCTCGAGCGTAAGGACGTCTCCACCCGGCATCGAGCATGAAAATGGCGCTCCATCGAGAACGGCACGGTCGCCTCGTCGCATCCGCCTCAAGACATCGGCGATTGCGAGTTCGACCCCGCCGTCGGCGAGCGATTCCGCTTGTGCATTCGCGACGGCATTTGCGGCGATCCGGACATGCGTCCGCATGGACTGCGCGAATGACAGTACGGCGAGGGAAAGCAGCGCGCAGATGAATATGACCATGACGAGCGCGAACCCGCCGTTGCGGCCTCGCCGATTGACTCTGCCCGGATGCTGCTCGCGATGTCTGGCCATCAATGGTGGTGCGCAGCCCCGGATGAATTCTGGTCTGAATGTCTAGGCTTGCCCGAGTGTCCGACCTTGCCGGTACCTTTGGCGTGGCTATGCGGGCCGGCCATGTCGGCGGCCGCCAGAGCATAGTCCCGGGCGTTGATGTAGGAAAGCAGGTCGGCCACGTCGGACTTCGAAAGTTGGAGGTTCGGCATGCGCACCGCTGGGAATTGGGCGGCGAGCTCAAGTGCGATCGGATCTTTCTCCGCGTGCATCCGGGCCGGTGCCATGATGAACCGCTCAAGCCAATCCCGATCGCGCCGTTGGGTTAGCCCTTTGAGATCCGGGCCGATCTTACGCCCACCCCCGACCAAATGACACGACGCGCAGGCCCTCGCATAGAGCGCTTGTCCTGGCATATCCTGAACGGGTCCTGTGCTGGCGTGTGTCGGCGCGGGAACGTTCGGACGGTTGCGCCAAGCCGGGTCCATGTTGCGCATGGTCACGGCCAGCACGCCAAGGTCAGCGAATGCCGAGTCTCGAAGCCATTCGCCAGTACGGTCATTGTAGAGCATGATCTGGGCACCATGCTCGGTCAGCTTGCGGCTTCGCTCGCCGAGCTTGCGCCGGACAAGGGCGACATCGTCCGGCTTCCCCGTCAGGAATACCCAGTTCGGGTCGGAGCGAAACGCATCGGCATGGCGCTTGAGCCGCTCTGGAGTGTCCCGCTCGGGATCAATGCTGATCGAGACAAAAAACACATCGCGCCCCGCCGCGTCCCCAAGCCTCTCGTATGCCTGTGCCATGCGCGCCGTGATCAGCGGGCAAATGTCGAGGCAACTCGTGTAAATGAAGCTGATGGCAACGATCTTGCCTTTCAGAACATCGTCATAGAAGCGGACGGTTTGGTTGTCCTGTGTCTTGAGTTCGACGTTCGGAAGGTAGTTCTGTCCCCACCTCGACGACTGCGCCTGCGATGGTGCGGTCGGCAGGTGCCACACCATCGCTGCCAGCGTCAAAGCCAATGCGAACATTCGATTGCGGCATGTCATGGTGAGAACTCCACAGTTGCCGTCAATAAGTCCGGCGATCTGCCTGTATGTTGCCTATCGGCTTGAAACGGTTCGTCTCCTCGGATCGCCTTCAGGTAGAATTTCAGGTGTTTTCCACGATACGCCATTTCGCGTGCAGATTGGCGTTTCGGTCGGCACCCAGTGTGGCTGTCCCTTGTAGCCGGGGTCGCCCGGCGGAGCCGTTAGAACCTGGTTTCGTAGCAGCATGGCGAAGTCTTCATGGGTCGTGTTGTGGCAGTGGGCGACATAGGCGCCGCCGAATTCGCCGAAGCGCACCTGCATTCGAACCGTCCGGTTTCCATTCTGACCAAGTCGCCATACGTCCTTGCGCGCACGCCGCTCGGTGACGGGAATGGGATCGCCCGCGCGATCGATGGTGACGCCTTCCTCCATGTGAAGGTGGATCGGGTGATCCCAGCCGCCGCCGCCATTGACCAGCACCCAGTGCTCAACTTCGCCCGGCTTCGGAATGAGCGTCGAGATGCGGTTGGCATTGAGCGAGTGGGTGGATTCGCCGTTGATCCGCACCGCCCATGGGAAGGCTTCGAGCTCACCGCAGTCCGGAATGCACTCCCCCGTCACAGGGTCACGGGAATCGCCGAGCAGCATGCGCTTGAACTCGATGGTTCTCGTCCGGACGGGCGTCTCGATCGGGATCTGCGCCGTGAGCCGCAGGCTGCCGCTCCTCCAGTCGGCGTCCTCGAAATTGACGCTCAGATCCCGGAAATTGTCGGAGGTCGAATCGATCTCCTTGGGTTGCTCGGCGTCGGCGCTCTGCACCGCCTTGACCACGCGGAACTGGAGGAATGATCCGACCGCCGGGTCCTCCGGGTCTCCCCGTAGCGCCGCACGCAGGGTCACGGGCCCTTCCGGGCCACGGCCATCCTTGTGCTTCATGACGTTGACCAGATTGATGCGATCGCCCGGCCTGAACTTGGAGAAGTCGACGATGATGTCGAAACGCTCGGCCGGTCCCTGCGTGTCGATGTCGGTTAGAAGAACGGGCTTTTCCAGCAAGTTCCCGTCATTGGCGATGACCCAGACGGGAACCTTGCTGCCGGATGCGAATTGACCGCTCGTGCTGCTTTCTACGGCAAGCACCAGCCTGATGAAGCGCGCCATCGCGGCATTGAGGATGCGGAACCTATAGCGGCGAGGGAGCACCTCGAAGTAGGGGTAGTACGTATTGTTGACCATCAAGGCATCGCCCAGATAGCCGTCGGTGTCGAAGATGTCGAAAATCAACTGGCTGTCACGATCGAACGCGACGTTGGTGACCGCAAGATTGACGTCGAAATCGACGTTGCCCCAGCCCCTCGTGGTCCCGCTCGGCAGCCGCAGGTTGATGCCGTCGTTCTTCTCCTCGTTCCCGCGGTCGGGCCCCGAGTACATGTTGGCGAGTGCATAGTTTCCTTTGTAGACGTTCTCCGCCGTATAGAAGAACCGGTGGTCGTGGAACCACATCGTGCCCTGAATCTCGCGGAAGTCGCCGGCCACGCGGGAAAAGCCGCCACTGTCGGTTGGGGTCGAGCACCTGTCCTGCCACCGCTCGACATCGAACGCCCTCACCGTCGGCATGTCGCGGCGAGCGACCGTCGTGCTCCAATGATAATCGTAGAACGTGCCTGGGAAGTGGTAGGCGTTGCAGGCCCCATCACTTTCCGCGCCATTATGGGCGTTGTGGTAGTGCGTCGAGATTTCGTTGCGGCCGAACGTGAAGTCCGCAAACTTATAGGGGTCGTCCGGTAGGTCGTTGTAGATCCGGCAGAGCACCGGTTCATCGTAGCGCATTCGCAATAGCATAGGCGCAGCGATGCCGGTCCGCACGCCGTCGACATGGCCGGCCATGCCGGGCTGACGCGGTCCGAAGGTCCACACCGAGTTGGCGGATTGCTCGTCGAAGTCGGGATGGAACTTGACGCCCGATTTCACCTGCCCGAGCGACAGGATGTACCCGACCTTTGGTGGAATCTCGTCCCAACGCTGATGCGCGAAGAATTCGCCGGGCGGTCGGCCCTCGATCGGACCGATCCCCGTGACGGGGTTGCGTCTCAGCGCGCCTGCCGAAGAGGTGAATTCGTCATGGTAGGAGTAGTTGCGTGCCGGGAGTTCGTTCGAGCCTTCGAACTCGAATTCGTCGCTCGGCCTCTGCGGTCCGCTCGTCGGGATGTAGTTTCCCGAAATCTTTTTCATTGTGTAGGGCTTCGGTATTTCCGGCCGCAGCATGGGTTGGGTGAATTTCGGCGCCCTCGGGCTCAGTGGCGCTCCCGTCGGAATACCCTCGGCGAACGCACTCGGCGCGAAAGGGCTCAATCCGTTCTTGCAGGCGAGAAGGCCAGTCGATGTAAAGATGCCCCAGCGAAACAAGTCGCGTCGGGTGATTTGCCCCATCGAAAGGGCCTTGACGATTTCCTGCCGGTTGCGGCGTGCGTTTTCGGCCTCTTTGCGGCGCCGGGCAGATGCCAGCCTGTCCAGATACATTTTAGGTTCCAGCCCCAATTCATGAATGGAGCCCGGCTTTCGTGACCCCGTCGGGGTCGTACCGGTCCTCCAAAATTCGACTGAGTGGAGTGTCTTCGGCTGGCGAAAAATCCGCTATGGACTGTCGATGCAGGCCTTCGGGCAACCCGTCGGGGTTAATTTGACTGACGTTGGTGCGACTAAGATCGGAACCGCGATCCGACCTTGGTCGGAGTGACGCGGTCAAGTGCCTTAATTCCAGCCCACGCGCGCCCATCTTGGAGGCGTGGAATTGGCCACAGGATCAGCAAGGGTACTTCATGCTGCCGTTCGCTCGAGGGATGACATCCGCGCTGATTGCCCTGGCCACATGCGCATCTGCGATCGTGACGCCGGTGAATGCCGCCGAGCCTGGACAGGAGCCCAAGGTCGCCGCCGCGCTCGTGGCCCCAGTGACTGCCGTGCTTGCAGGGACGCCCTTTACCGTCGGTCTTCATCAGTCCATCGCTCCCCATTGGCATACGTATTGGAAGAACCCGGGCGATTCCGGCGAGCCTACACGCCTCACCTGGACGCTCCCGGAAGGGTTCAAAGCCTCAGACATTGAATGGCCGATCCCCGAGGCGATCCCTGTCGGGCCGCTCGTGAACTTCGGCTACTCGAACGAGACTCTGTTGCCCGTCACGATCACCCCGCCGAAGGACTACTCGGGAAACGCGATCACCCTGACGGCGAAGGCGGAGTGGCTGGTCTGCGAGAAGATCTGCATCCCTGAAGAAAAGACCGTGACGCTGGCCTTGCCCGTGGTTCCAAAGGGGACGGCGGTCGCTGCCAGTGGATCGGCGGAACTGTTTGCCGCCGCGGCGAGGGCTCAGCCGGTCGAAGTCGGTTGGAAGATGACCGTCGAGCGATCCGTGGGCGGCCGCGTCGACCTCGACGTCGCCGCTCCGGGCCTCGATCGAACCCGTATCGTCGATGTTCGATTTTTTCCCAATGAGTGGGGTGCAATCGAAAATGCCGGCGCGCAGAAGATGGCATGGACCGGCAATGGCTTCACGCTCGAGATGCGGGCGGGTGAGACGGTCGCTGAAGCGCGCGCTCCCCTCGAAGGCGTCCTGGTCGTGTCGGAACGACTTGCCGGAGACCAAGTGGTTCGCAACGGCATCCTGGTCATGGCGCCCGGCTCGTCGGGCAACGCGGTGGCTGGCGGAGGCCTCCCATACGATGGCATTTTCCTCTGGCAGGCCGTCGTGTTCGCAGCCATCGGCGGCATCATCCTCAATCTCATGCCGTGTGTCCTGCCGATCCTGTCGGTCAAGGTCATGTCGCTTGCTGCGCATGGCGCGGCGGCAGGGCCAGATCAAATCGATGAGCGTCGCGCCCGGCTGTTCGGCGGGCTGGCTTATCTTGCCGGAGTGAGCGCGAGCTTCGCGGGACTAGCCGTGCTGATCGTTGCTCTACGGGGAGCCGGAGAAGCCCTCGGATGGGGCTTTCAGTTCCAGTCTCCGCTGTTCGTGTTGTTCCTGGCGGCGCTGTTTCTCGCCATGGGATTGTCGATGTCGGGCCTCTACGATGTCGGCGGAGCCCTTGTCGGAACCGGCCAGAGCCTGACGCGCCGAAATGGGTTGGCCGGATCGTTCTTTACGGGGGTATTAGCCACCCTCGCCGCCACGCCCTGCACGGCGCCGTTTATGGGGGCCGCGATAGGCTATGCGATGACGCGCCCGGCCGCCGAACTAATTCTCGTGTTGCAGTCGCTGGGATTGGGCTTCGCTGCTCCGGTCCTTGCGCTTTCGGTATCGGGCCGTGCCGGTAGCCTCCTGCCGCGCCCCGGTCCTTGGATGGAGGTTCTGAAACAGGCGCTTGCATTCCCACTTTACGGAACCGTGGCATGGCTCGTCTGGGTTCTTTCGCTTCAATCGGGCAGCGACGGTGTATTGGCCGCGGCAATCGTCCTGGTCGCCGTTGCGTTCGCGTGCTGGATGATTGGCCAGCGGAGACTCGGACTTGCGCCCCGCGCTATTGCCGCAACGGGCACCGTCGTTCTTGCGCTGGCACTCGCCCTACCGCAGGCCGAATCAACTCCGAAAGCTACCGCCCGTGGGGCCCAGGCCACGGCCAGCGATGGTTCCGAGCCCTTTTCGATGACGCGCGTTGACGAACTCCGATCCAGTGGCCGCCCCATCTTCGTAAATCTGACGGCCGCGTGGTGCATCTCCTGCAAGGTCAACGAGCGGATAGCCCTTCAGACCGAGGGCTTCCGCAGGTCGCTGCGGGAGCACGGGGTGGTCTATATGAAGGGCGACTGGACGAGCCGGGATGACGCTATCACGAAGGTGCTTGCTTCATACGGCCGGGCCGGCGTGCCCCTCTATCTTCTGTTTCCGGCCGACCCGGCGGAGAAAGCGATCATCCTGCCACAGCTTTTGACGGAGGCGATCGTTACCCGCCATTTTGCATCCCTGAAGGACGCGCCTGTTCGCCCCTGAAAAATTGGAGAGTATTGATGCTCAGCTGTAAGCCTTACGTAGTCGGCCGGATCGCCGCCGTTGCCCTGGCCATGGCGTTGGCCGCCTCGGGACCCGCGGTCGCTGCACCGAAGGTGGGCGAGGCCGCCCCCGATTTCTCGGCGATCGACAGTAAGGGCAATCCCGTGAAGCTGGGCGACTACAAAGGTAAAACGGTCGTCCTCGAATGGACGAACCACGATTGTCCCTACGTGAGGAAACACTACGGCAGCGGGAACATGCAGTCGCTGCAGAAGGAAACGACTGCAAAGGACATCGTCTGGCTGACGGTCATTTCGTCCGCGCCCGGTGAGCAGGGGTACGTTTCAGGTGCCGAGGCCGATAGGCTCACTGCCGATCGCAGCGCCGTGCCGAGCGCCGTGTTGCTCGATCCGGACGGCAAGATCGGCCGTCTCTACGACGCCCGCACGACGCCCCACATGTACATCGTCAAGGCTGACGGCACCCTCGCCTACAATGGAGCCATCGACGACAAACCGACGAGCGATGTCGCGGACATAAAGACGGCGAAGAACCTCGTCCGCAGCGCACTCGACGCGATCGCCGCCGGAAAGCCGGTCGATCCGACCGTGACGCGCGCCTACGGATGTTCGGTCAAGTACAAGTCCTGATCCCCAATTGACATGAGGCCGGTGCCGGTTCGACCGAGCCGCGCATCGATCTTGTGTGCATGACCGTCAACCGCCGCTCACGGCCGCGACCCTGCCGGCCCTATAAACACCTCTCAGAATCACCGAGAGTGACCTCGGACGAAAAGCGGGGCCAAATGCAGAATTCGAGACCCGAACGGATCGATGCGGACGATTTCCGCGAGCAGTCGATATCGATCAGCGGCAAGTCGTTCGTCGCGCTCGCCTCAGGCGCGTTATACTGGCCGGCCGAAGATGCCTTGATCGTCGCCGATCTGCATCTGGAGAAGGGCTCCTCTTTCGCCCGCAATGGACAAATGCTGCCGCCCTACGACACGCGGGCGACGCTCACCCGGCTCGCAGGCGTGCTCGATAAGACGCCGGCCTCCACCGTCGTCGCGCTGGGCGACAGTTTCCACGACGCCGACGCGACCGGCAGGATGAGCCCCGAGGACATCGAGATTATGCGTGTCCTCCAGGAGGGGCGCGATTGGATCTGGCTGACCGGAAATCATGATGGCGCGATCCCCGCCCATCTCGGTGGCGTGGTTCGCGACGAGATCACGGTTGAGGGCATCTCGCTGCGCCACGTCCCATCCAATGCGCGCGTGACCCATGAGATCGCCGGCCACCTCCATCCGGCCGCCAAGCTGTCGCGCCATGGCCACACGATCCGCCGGCCCTGTTTCGTCGGTAACGGCCGGCGCCTGCTGCTACCGTCCTTCGGCGCCTTTACAGGCGGGCTGAACGTATTGGACCCAGCCTTCGAGCCGCTGTTTGGTAGCGACGGAATGAGCGTCTGGATGTTGGGACAGGACGGTCTCTACCCGATTGCCACGCGCCTACTGCGCCCCGACTGAGGGCGTCAGTATTTCTGCTGCGCACCGTAGGTGTTCTGGTCGTGTCGCATGCTCTTGCGCTGCACCTCCCAGCTTCCACGATCGAGATTGGCCGCCGCCGCCTTTGCCTTCTTTTCGAGCTCATCGAGGTCGTAGAGCGCCTTGGGCGAAGCCGCGGCCTTCCCAGGCGAGGCCGCTGACGCCTTTTCTCGGACGCTTGCCGTTGAGGCGACGCTTCCGTCGAGAATCTTCTTGGCCCCTGCAATGTCGCCCTTGTCGCGCAACTCGATCGCTTTTCGGCTGTCCTCGACGGCGAGCTGTACCGCGACCTGCGCCGCCACGGTCTTGTCGACGCTCGCCTCGGCCTCGGAGGTGGAAGCCGATACGCGCAGGCCCGCGTTGACCGTCTCCTCCCCTTTCGCCCCGGTATCGATGTCGAGATAGCGGACACGCGCGCTGCCGACCTTGACCTCTCCTTCAGCAAGTGCCTCGGGCGCCTCGAGTTCGACGACGAGATAGCGTTCGTTGTCTGCCTGCAAGTTGTTGAGGCGAAGTTTGACGCGCTGGCCGGAAATGTCGGCGTCACGAGACAGGACACGCTTGGGACGGAATCCGGCCTCGATGTCGATCTCGATTTCGATATCCTGCGCAGTGATCGACTGCGCGTCTCCAAACTCCAGGTTGAAAAGACGTACCAGGTCGGCCGGCGTGCGCGCGAACGCATGGTTCCCGTCGCTGGCGCTGGCAAGCTGCTGCATCAGGTCTTCGTTGTAGGCGGACCCGAGACCTATGGTCGTGACCGTGATGCCTTTGCCCCCGAGCCGGCGCCCAAGTTCGGCGAATTCCTTCGGCGAGGATGGCCCGACATTGGCCTGCCCGTCGGACATGAGAATGATGCGATTGACGCGCCTTGCATCGAACTGGCCTCGCACCTGTCGCTCGCCTTCCGTGACGCCCGCGTGAATGGCGGTCTGGCCACCGGCCGCAAGCTCGTCGATCCGCTGGCGGATGAGGGTTTGGTCACGGAGGTGCTGCGCCGGCAGCAGCACGTCTACGGCCTGATTGAAACTGACGACGGAGACCCAATCGTCGGATGACAGGCGCTCGAGCGCGAGCCGCGCCGCCTCCTTTGCCGCCACGATGCGCTCGCCCGCCATCGAGCCCGATTTATCGAGCACAAGCGCCACGTTGACCGGCGATCTCCGCCCCTCCTTGGCGTCTGCGACGGCCTTTAAGCTCAGCCGGAGGTAGATCGATTGCCCGCGCTTTGTCTCGATCACCGACTGCCCGAGGTCGGCCTCGACCTTGAGCCGCCCCGCCTCCGCGCTGGTGAGCGGCGCACATAGCGCTGCGGCTGCGGCAGCCAGGGCCGCGAGGCTGAAAGCAAGGCGGCGAGCGGGTTGGTGGATCGACATCGGCGCACAACTCCTGTTCGGTGCATGCGACAAGTCGTACCCGGACCATCGGGCGGAATGGCGAAGGCACCGTGGCAGGAGTGTGAAGAACAGCGCCGCGGGTTGGATGAGTGGACGATCATGTCGCGGCGCGGACCAAGGGTGCAGGCACCGTTTGGGGCGGTGTCCGCAATGGTTACGGCGCTGCGCCGCGCCGCGATGAGCTCAGCTCACAGGATTTCCGCCGTTGGAGGCAGAACGTGGCATCGGCGGTGGCGTGACCGACAATGCGCGGACGAGCTTCTGCCACGCAAGGTCTGAGTTGCGCGGGCTGGAGGCGAGAGCCGCACGCAACTGTTTCGCGGTCGCCAGCAGCGCTGCATCACGTTGCGAAAGGCTGCCGGCTCCGGCCTGCGGTTCGAGGGCCTCAATCACCTCGTCAAGCAGCCGCTCGTAAGGACCGCCCGGTAACAACATCAGGATCGACCAGTTCTGCTCGATGTCCTGGAACGCATTCCTGAGAGATTGGTGATTCCAGCTGTCGTCGGGCGCGAGCAGGTTCTCGAGGTTGCCCATGGCGTCGTCGATGCGCATGCGCGCTTCCTCGTCTCGCTCGGTGAGTTCCCGGTCGAGCGGCTGGTTCTGGCGTCGGGCACGTAAGAATTCGTCGCTCGCCGCGGCCGCCGCGCCATAGGCATCGCCCGAGATGGCAAAGAACAGGCGAGGTTCTATGCCGAGAGACGCCACGAGGTTCGAGGCGAACTCGGCTTGGCGATTGCCGTTGTCGCCGCTTGATTGACCGCGTTCGCCAGGTCGCTGACGCTCCCCGGGAGGCGCGATGTAAACCGGCCGACCGTCGGCGTTTGGCGTTTCGCGGCGGGCAACCGGCGGCGAGATCTCAAGCGGTCGTGGCCCGGCGTCGAGCCTTGGCAACATTGCGTCGAGCGAACCGCCCTCGATCACCCGGCGGCGCGTGTCGAGTTCCTCGAAGAAGCGTCGCTTCGCGGCCTCGAAGCCTGGGGAATGCGGGCTGCGCGCCGACAACATCAAGAGCGCTTCATAGAGCTCGGGCCTGACATAGAAGCGGCCTTCCTCGGTCTTGTCGGGCGCCACCATCTCCACAGTCGCGCCCGCGTTCATGACGCGGCGGATGATGCGCACGTCGTAGGCATCATAAATTGCCTTCAGGTCGGCAAGCGACACCGTCGAGGTATAGCCTTCGACCGGCTTCATCGGGTGCAGGTGACCGATGACGATGTCGGCATGCTCGTGTACGTGCGGCCGGAGGGCGGCCGACAGAACCTGCTCGATCCGGGCCCGCTGCGACAGAGACTTGTCGCGCTTGAGGTGACGGTCGACGACAGACGACAGGTATTCACGAAGCTCGCTGCGGACCTTGTACCGTTCCGGTTGCGACGAGACAGCTTCGACGGCGTGAATGTCGGCGCCCGCGGTCAGTACGACGCGGATTCGATCGGCGCTCACCCGGTCGAGGCCGTCTAGCGTGACGATGGCCGAATAGCCATCCACGTTCGTGATCGGCCGCAGTTCGCCGAGTACGAGCTGCGCGACCTCGTAGGGATGCTGACCGAGCGCGGCGTTGATCGTCGCTTCGAGCTGCTGGGCGCTGCGCGCCTTGCGGGTTGGAACGTCGGACAGCGGTGAGCGGACGGCGTTGGCGCCGAACAGGCCAGACATGAAGACGAGGCTGTCGACGGCGATGGCAATCGCGAGCGCGAGATATGCCAGCCGGTTCCCGTCCATGAATGCGTTCCAAGTTACGACGAAGCGGTGGGCTTTGTCGTCGCGATTGAGCTCGATGAAATTGATGCGCGTGCGGAGCTGATCCGTGTCCTTGGACGCGAGCCCGCTGTCGAGCAGACACTTGCGGGCAAAGCCGAACAGCGCGTCTGTCGATGTATGTTGCGCGAGTTTATCGCCGCCCTTGCAGGTCTGCCCGAAGGCCTCCGTGCCGGCGTTGAGTGCAAACACCACGCTTGCGGCTTCGAACGCCTGCTTGGGATCGCAATCCACCCCGGAGACGGATTTCTTGGTTCCCGGTGAGGCCGTGATCATCGCCGTATGGATCTGCGTGCAGAGCTGCTGCACCTTGAGCAAATTCCCCTGTGTCGGTTCCTGACGGAACTCGGCGCGGGCATTCTCGAATGCCGGCACGACGCGCGAAGGATCGACCCGCGCGCCCGCATCGGACGGCAGCTGCTCCTGGGCCAGCTTGATCCTCTGGTCCGCCGTCTCCTGCTCACCCTTGAGCTTCGCCAGTTCTCCGTCGAGCGAGGACTGTTCGCGTTCGATGATGGTGATGCGGCTGTCGGCGGCGGTGAGGCGCTTCTTGGCATCCGTCAGCCTCTCCTCGGCGATCTTGAGCGCGGCCTGCAGCTTGCCGAGTTCCTCCATACGCAGCCGGTACATCGGGCCTTTGCCTTCCTTGCCCGTGCCTTCGACGCCGCCCGCCTCGGCCATGGCTTCTACGCGCTTCGCGTCGATCTCCTTCGATTTCTGGTCGAAGTCGGCCTTCTTCTGCTCGAACTCGGCGGCAAGCCCGGGACGATCCGACTTGAGCCGCACGAGCTCGTCGCCAATCGACTGCTTCTTGAGGGATAGGCCGGCTTGAGCGCCCTGCGCGGACGACATGCGCTCCTGTTGCTGCTTGATTGCGCGGTTCCGGTCCTCGATCTGGTCGTTGAAATGTCGCTCGATCTCGGTCGCGGCCTGGCGGGAGGCTTCCGCGAGCTTCGTCATCTGGGCGTCGTAGGCCTGGAAACCGCTGGAATTGAAAAGGTTCTGCGCCTCCTCGATACGCGAGTTCGTTATGCGGGTCTCGATGTCGGTCAGGATGCCCGCGACCTGGTTCTGCGCACGCAGCTCGGCTGCGCGGGCTCGCTCGGACATGGGGAAGATGGAGGTGAAATGGCTGTCGAACGAGAAGAAGACGGACGCGGCCATGCAGGCGAGGAACATGACCCACAGGACCATGTTCTTGATGATGATGCGTGTGCTCTGCACATAGGGCTTGAGCAGGTCGGTCGCCGCGAACAGTGCGACGAATGCGATCGCGAGTAGTGCGGTGACCACCATCAGCAACTGGTTGCTGAACGTGGACCACGCGGCGGCATGCTGGGCGCCGGTCGAGCCTGAAGTGCTGACGGGTAACGTACTCCCGGTAGGCATGAACATCAGCAGCACGGAGATGACCAGCGCGATGCCGACCACGGCGCCGATGATGTTGGCGGCGAGGGGATGCAGCCCGAACGCGCCCGGCTCCGTCCGCTTGGAGGGCTGCTGATTCATCCCGACGGCGAAGCTCTCACCGATGAGCCATGCGGTGATCAGCATCACACCCTGGATGCCAAAGGTCACCATCGCGGACAGCAGGCCCGCGCCGGTGAAGTTCCGCATGCCGTCGTACGTCGTGTAGCCCGATGCAAGCGAAAGGATGATGCCCGTCGCTCCCAGCAGGGCAAGTCGCCAGTTCGTGAACATCGCCTCTTCGAGGCCATGCAGCATGCGCGACCGCACGCGCCACAGAAGACCCGCGATCGAGATGAGCGTGATGGCGGCCAGAGCGTAGCTTAGGAACGATCCCGGATTGGAGGCGATGGCCGCGCCGACATCGCGAGCCGCGGTCTGAGCCTGCTCTGCGGCCTGGCTGGCTGCCTGAGTTGCGCTCTGCGTAGGAGCGGAATCGATGGCGGCAATCAGGTAATCGGCGGCGGCTTTGACGTCGAACCCCATGGAGGAACCTCACCTGAGTCTGCGAGCGGCGCCCCGTGTACAATTGGGGCGCAGCAAAAATCGTAACCCCGACAATCAGTCGTCGAACCATGTTGAACGACCAGAACCGGTCGACGGCATCAGTTCCCCTCTGACATTGAGGCGATTATGCAACATTAGGTGCGTGGCGGTCGTTTTCCAGGCTGGAATGCGGCGAAACTGGTGCGCTCAGCCATATTCCGCATGAAATCCTCGTCATGTGATCACGTCACCGCCGGAGAGGATTCGTCCGCGCACAGATCAAATCGCCTCGAACAACGCCGCCGTGCCGAGCCCGCCAATCGCCGACAGAGCGGCGAGCCCATGCGAGCCCTTTCCGGTGCCGGGAAGCGGCAGTCGAATGAGATCGGAAAATAGGCGAACGGCGAGCACCGCTCCGGATGCGGCGAGCGGGTGCCCCCGCGCGACGGCCCCACCGCTGCGGTTTATCGAGGAAGGATCGATCGCAAATCGGCGTGCGAACGCGAGAACCTGTGCCGACGACGTTTCGCTCGTTTCGATTGCGCCGACCTTCGTCACGTCGAGGCTAGGTTCCAGGCCAGCGAGCTTTTCGGTCACCGCAATCGCCGCCGACGCTTCGCGGTCAGCCGTCACGCCGAGGCTCGCCGCCCTCACGAGCCGCAACGCCCGCGGTTCGCCGAGCTCGGTCCAGATGCGCCGGCTGACGACGACGACGATCGCCGCCCCGTCGGCCTGCGGACTGGTATTCCCGACTGTCAGCGGCCCGTTGCCGTTGAAGGGGGAAAGCTCGGCGAGATAGTCGGGATCGAGATCCCTGACCAGTTCGTCCTTGGCCTCCTCGCTCGAGTGCTTCAATGGCACGATCTCGCCGACGAACCGCTTCGCCTCCCGCGCCGCGAGTGCCGCCTGATGGGAGGCCATCGCCGCTCCATCGAGCGCGTCGCGTGCAAGCTGCAGCTCGCGCGCGAGTTTTTCCGAAGCCTCGAACAGTTGCGGCTCGTCCGCGGTGTCGGCAGTCAGTGGCTCGTATCCGATAAACCGCGGCATCTGATGGGGATGCTTCGGGCGGGCGATCCGCCACGGCGCCGTGGACAGGGCCTCCGCCCCTCCCGCGATCAGAACCTCCGCGTCCCCGCTTCCGATCATGCAGCAGGCGAGGATGATGGCGTCCAGACCACTTGCGCACTGCCGGTCTATCGTGATCGCATCGGTCGTGCCCGGCAATCCTGCCGCGAGTGCTATCAGCCTCGCCGGATTTGAAGGTTCAGTCGCGTTCCCAAGGATGATCCCGTCTACGACGGCCGGATTGAGCCGGCAGTCGCCGAGCGCGGTCGTGATGACCGGCGCGGTTAGATCCTCAATTCTGCGTCGGGCGTGAAGTCCGCCCACGCGGCCAAGTGCGGTTCGGCGTGCTGCGATGATGTATGCGTCGCGGTGTGCCATGTGGCGGGGGCGCCCTTCCTCAGGCAGGCGGGTTGATCGAACGATCCGGTCGGCGCGGATGAGTTCTGCTGGACCGGAAATCGACGAGGCCGGGGAGGGCGATGACGGTCGCCCGAGACCGGGAACCGCCGATGTGGTGGCCGGCGTGCTCTTCAAGCTGTCTCAACCATGCGATGGTGGCGAAAACGCGAACGGTCGACCAACGGGACTATGGAACAGAACCATGGAGTTGCGCCTTCGGCGGAGGCCTTCAGGCGCGGACGGACATTGTGGGCACTGGCGTCGGAGCGGTCAAAGTTGTAACAATATAACGATTGACCTGCAGGAGCCCATGACCTCGGCAAATTCGAAAAGCGCGTTCCCCAGCCCGGAACACAATCACACCGCCTGCCGCGATGCGTCGATGGCGCGGGCGCGACAGGCGTTCGACGAGAGAGGACTTAGGCTGACGGAGTTGCGCGCCATGGTCTTTAGCGAGATCGCGTCGTCACACCACGCGATCGGCGCCTACGAGATCATCGACAGGCTGGCGCAGCATGGCACGCGGCTGGCTCCGATAAGCGTTTACCGGGCGATCGACGCGTTGCTGGAGGCGGGCGTCGTCCACCGCCTCGAGAGCCGTAATGCCTATTTCGCCTGCCATGCCTCCCACGCCGGCTCCCGCCAGCATGTCATTCTCGCCTGTGTCGAATGCGGTATGGTGGCCGAGGTCGCCGCTGAGGGCGTGTTCGACGGTATCGCGAAAGTGGCGCGTGGTTGCGGTTTCAAGACGAGCTCGTGTCTCGTCGAGATTGCCGGACGTTGCGCCCACTGCGAAGTGGCGATCGCAGGGGCTGAGGTGGCCCGATGATGCATGACGAAAATCCGGGTCGGAACGGCGGGCATCACGATCATGCAAGTGGCGGCTGCTGCGGGCACGACCATGGAACCGGCATGGCCGAGACCGCCACGAATTCGCAGGCGGCCAGATTGTCGGGGTCGGAGCAGTCCGGGCCGGCACTCCTGACCGGCCGCGGACTGAAGGTTGTCCGCAATGGCCATGTGCTTATCGACGACGTTACGATCGGGCTGAAACCTCGTGAGATCGTCACCCTTATCGGCCCAAACGGCGCGGGAAAATCGACGCTCGTCCGGGCGATGCTGGGCCTTGAGCCACTGGCGGCCGGCAGGGTCGAACGTTCACCTGGGCTGACGATCGGATATGTCCCGCAGAGATTCGACGTCGATCGCACAATTCCACTCTCGGTCATTCGCTTCCTGAATCTCGGCAACCGGCATACGCCGTATGACATTTCGGGGGCGTTGGGTGAGGTTGGCGCCGCGCACCTGCTCAGGTCGCAGGTGACCGAGCTTTCGGGCGGTGAGCTGCAGCGCGTTCTGCTCGCGCGGGCGCTGCTTCGGCGCCCCGGCCTGTTTGTGCTCGATGAGCCCGTCCAGGGTCTCGATCACCTCGGTGAAGCCGAGATGTACAACCTGATCGCCAACGTCCGGGACGCTTACGGCGCGGCGATTCTTCTTGTGTCCCACGATTTGAATCTCGTGATGGCCAAGACCGATCGCGTCATATGCCTGAACCGCCATGTGTGCTGCTCGGGACATCCCGATGCCGTGGCCGCTCATCCATCGTACGCCCAGCTGTTTGGCGCCGAGGCCGCGCGCGCATTCGGCGTCTACACCCACCACCACGACCACTGCCACGACGCGACCGGCGCTCCGATGGCGCTGAGCCCTCTCGCCGCCGATCGCGAGGCAGCGGTTCGCTCGATCGCCACGCGACCTCACGTCGAGGCCGACAAACGTTGAGGGACACACTTGGAGCCATTCTTACTCCGCGCAACCGCCGCCGGTATCGGGCTGGCATTGATGGCGGCCCCCTTGGGCTGCTTCGTCGTTTGGCGCCGCATGGCCTACTTCGGCGAAACCATCGCACAGGCAAGCCTCATCGGCATCGCGATTGGGCTCGGCTTGAAGTCCGATCTGACGCTGGCGATCGTTTTCACAACGCTGGCGATGGCAGGTCTGCTGATAGCGATGCAGCGCCAGAATATCGTTCCCGTCGATAGCCTTCTCGGCACCATGCACTATGTGGCGCTCGCGATCGGCATCATCGCGACCTCCCAGTTGTCGGGGCCGACCGTCGACGTGATGGGCTACCTGTTTGGTGACATCCTCGCGGTCAGCGATACCGATGTCGTGCTCGTCTTTGCAGGTGTTGCGGTCGTCGCCGTGGCGCTGTGGCGCCTATGGGAGCCGTTGCTGCGGGTTTCGATCGACCCCGAGCTTGCCGCGGCCGAAGGTGTTCCCGTCGAGCGAACGAGGATGGCCTTCACCCTCTTGCTCGCCATTGTCATCGCCCTAGCAATCAAGGCTGTCGGTGCTCTGCTGGCGATTGCTTTCCTGATCATCCCTGCCGTCGCAGCCCGGCCCGTGTCCACGCGCCCTGAAAGCATGGCTGCACGCGCAACCGTCGTCGCCGTCGTCGGGGTCGTCTCGGGACTATACCTGTCGTCGCGCTATGATATTCCCAGTGGGCCGGCGATCGTCGTCATGATGGCGGCGTTCGCCTTGTGCGCCGTCGGATGGGCGGTGATGCGCCGGGTCGTGATATCCCCTCGCGCGACGTGATCCGCGACAATAGAGTAGCCAGGAGACCGGAGATGTCAGACGACACGACGATGAGCCCGCGCCGGATGTCGACCTCCGTCGACGTCGGCGGAGTGAAGGTCGGAGGTGGCGCTCCCGTCGTCGTTCAGTCGATGACCAATACAGACACGGCCGATATCGACGGAACGGTTGCCCAGGTCGCCGCTCTTGCCCGCGCCGGCTCGGAGTTGGTCCGCATTACGGTCGATCGCGACGAGGCGGCCAAGGCTGTACCCCATATCCGCGATCGACTGCTGGCGCGCGGCGTGAGGGTGCCGCTGGTTGGCGACTTCCACTACATCGGCCACACGCTTCTGGCCGAGAACCCTGCGTGCGCTGAAGCCCTCGACAAGTACCGCATCAATCCCGGCAACGTCGGCTTCAAGGACAAGAAGGACCGGCAGTTCTCGCAGATCATCGAGATTGCGCTGAAGCACGCCAAGCCTGTCCGCATCGGCGTCAACTGGGGCTCGCTCGACCAGGAGTTGGCGACGTACCTTATGGACGAGAACGGCAAGTTGCCTGAGCCGAAGTCGGCCCGCGCCGTGATGCACGAGGCGATGGTGCAATCTGGCCTTCTGTCGGCCGAGCGGGCCCGGGAGCTGGGCATGTCGGCAGACAAGATCATCATCTCGGCGAAGGTGTCCTCCGTTCAGGACCTCGTGAGTGTCTATCGCTCACTGGCGGCCCGCTGCGATTACGCCCTCCATCTCGGCCTTACCGAGGCCGGCATGGGCTCGAAGGGCATCGTTGCATCCTCGATAGGCATGGGCATCCTGCTCCAGCAAGGCATCGGTGACACGATCCGCGTTTCGCTGACCCCGGAGCCGGGCGGCGACCGCACGCTTGAGGTCAAAGTTGCTCAAGAGATGCTGCAGACCATCGGGCTGCGCCAGTTCGTGCCGATCGTTGCGGCGTGTCCCGGCTGCGGCCGCACCACCTCGACCGTGTTCCAGGAACTCGCGCGCGATGTCGAGAACATGATCCGCGACCGCATGCCGGATTGGAAGTCGCGGTATCCCGGTGTCGAGACGCTTAACTTTGCCGTCATGGGCTGCATCGTGAACGGCCCCGGCGAGAGCAAGCACGCCGACATTGGCATATCGCTGCCCGGCACCGGAGAGTCGCCCGCCGCGCCTGTCTTCATCGACGGCAAGAAGGCAATGACACTGCGCGGCCCGACCATCGCCGCCGATTTCAAAGCTCTAGTCGAGGATTACATCGAGAAGCGTTTCGGGCGGGGACAGATCGCGCAAGGCTCCGCCACGCCTTCCGGCCAGCGCGAAACCCGTGATACGAGCGTCGTTTAAGGAGAGGCCGGGAGAAGGTAATGTCCATGCTCGAGCTCGAGTTCACCCGCGCCCAGGCTGACGTCAAGCTGCTGGACGCGGCGCCCGACAACGCAACGCTTCTGAAACTTTATTCGCTGTTCAAGCAGGCGACCGAGGGCGACTATTCGGGCGAGCCGCCTCCCATGTTCGATCTCCGCGCCACCGCGAAGTACGATGCATGGAAGGGTCTCGCCGGAATGTCGAAGGAGGCGGCGATGCGAGCGTACGTCGATCTCGTAGCCGAGCTCCGGTCCTGATCGGGAGCGAGCCGGACATGATCTGCGCACGATCGGTGCCCCCTGATCATCCGTGGGGACCGTGCGCGAATTTATTCCCCGGCCAGTATCCTGTCGACGAATGGCGGCACGATCACAGTTGCCGGCCCGTGGATCGCCTCGTCAAACAGATCGGCGCCCTCCGAAGGCTCGAGGTTGAGTTCGACAGTATGGGCGCCGGATTGAAGCGCGATCTCAACGAAGCTCGCGGCCGGATAGACGTTGCCACTCGTGCTGATCGAAATGAACAGGTCTGCAGACGTGAGCAGCCTGTAGATGCGCTCCATATGATATGGCATCTCACCGAACCACACGACATCGGGCCTCATGCCGCCGGGCCGCCTGCAGGCAGGACAGTCGGTGTCGATGTCGAGATCGTCCGTCCAGGGATGGCGGGCTCCGCATCGCGCGCAGAGCGCGGAGAGCAACTGCCCGTGCATGTGGATCAAATCGCGAGTTCCGGCCTGCTCGTGGAGCGCATCGACGTTCTGCGTCACGATCGTCGCGTTGGGGTGCTCGCGGGTGAGCCGGGCGAGCGCGTGATGCGCCGCGTTGGGTATCACGCGCGCATGGTCGCGCCGGCGCATGTTGTAGAACTCGTGCACTTTCAGCGGATTGCGAATGAAGCCCTGGGGCGTCGCGACGTCTTCGACGTCATACTTGGCCCACACGCCATCTGGATCGCGAAATGTCGCGATGCCGCTCTCAGCTGAGAGCCCGGCGCCAGTCAGCACAACGATCGACTTATAGCGCCTCCAGGGCTGCGGGCGTGTCATCGAATGGATCCGGAATGGATGCGAGCAGCAGCTCTATCCGCATTGCCCGCGGTGGCGAAGGAGGTGATCGGCGAGCACGACGGCCATCATGGCCTCTCCCACGGGAACGGCGCGGATGCCGACGCACGGGTCGTGACGGCCCTTGGTCACGATATCGACTTCGCGGCCGTCACTGTCGATCGTGCGCCGCGGCGTGAGTATCGAGGATGTCGGCTTGACGGCGAACCGGCACACAATCGGCTGCCCGGTCGATATGCCACCGAGTATGCCGCCGGCGTGGTTGGAGAGGAATTCCGGATTGCCATCAGCACCCGCCCGGATTTCGTCGGCGTTGTCCTCGCCCGAAAGCGCCGCGACCGCCATTCCATCGCCGATCTCGACAGCTTTCACTGCGTTGATGGACATCATCGCACTGGCGAGATCCGCATCGAGTTTGCCATAGACCGGAGCGCCGAGACCGGCCGGCAGCCCTTCGGCGACGACCTCGACGACGGCCCCGCACGATGAACCCGCTTTGCGCACGCCGTCGAGGAACTCCTCGAACAGCCCGACACTACCCCCGTCGGGGGAGAAAAAGGGGTTCTGGTCTACGACGTCCCAGACCCACCGCGAGCGGTCGATCGCATGCGGGCCGAGCTGAACGAGGGCGGCGCGGATGGTCACGTCCGGTCCGACGATCGAGGCCAAAACCTGCCGCGCGACGGCCCCCGCGGCAACCCGGCTCGCCGTCTCGCGGGCGGAGGAGCGCCCACCCCCGCGATGGTCGCGGATTCCGTATTTGAGATCGTAGGTGATGTCGGCGTGGCCAGGCCGGTAGGAGTGCGCGATCTCGCCGTAGTCCTTCGAGCGCTGGTCGACGTTGCGGATTTCGAGTGAGATCGGCGTGCCGGTGGTGACCTGCTGACCGTTGGAGCCGGTAAAGACGCCCGACAGTATCTCGACGGTGTCCGGTTCACGGCGCTGCGTCGTGAAGCGTGATTGTCCAGGTCTCCGCCTGTCGAGGTCACGCTGGATGACGTCGGCCGTCAAGGGAATGCCCGGAGGACAACCATCGATGACGCACCCGATGGCAGGGCCGTGGCTCTCGCCCCAGGTGGTGAAGCGGAAAAGGTGGCCGAAAGTGTTGTGGGACATGGTGGCCGATAATGGCGGTGACGGAGCATGAAGGGACGCGGCGGAATAGCGAGCGACTCGCCCAAGCTCATACGGATGTGTGAGAAAAGCCGCAAGACAACTCGGATTCCACAACAATGCCGACCTTATGCACACCTTACGGGGTGACAACCGGCCTCGACGCAGTTTAGGCCGGAACAACGCGAGTCTTCAACGCCCAGAAGTCCAGAACGGGCTCACGGTGTCTGAAGACGGGCCAGGTCGCGCGATCGGGGCACGGTCGCCGGCCGGGAGTGAAAAAGCTCCATGGCGAGCCTTGAGCAGCCCGCCGCCGAGCCGCTTTCGCATCCGTATCACACAGGCGTAAAAAGAGCCGGAGGCCGCTCCTCCGGCTCTAATTTATTTAGGGTAGCGTTAACCTCCATCACCTGCGCTTGACGAAATTTACGCAATAATTCAGTGTTCTAACTTAGATTTTGACCATCCATTTGGGGATGGAGTTGCGTTTGTTTTTGTCGAGGAGCCGTACCGTGCGGGCCGCCATCGGATTTGGATTGCTTGTAACAGCGGCACTCGTAGGCGTCGAAGCTGGAACCGGGCATTTCGCACGCAACGCCGCCACGGCATTGACCGCCACCAGCGCCCTCGTTGCGTCGGCCCCACTAAGTGGCACACCGGTGCAGGTCGCAGCCCAGTCCGGCGCCCCCGTTTCCTCTCCAGCGGATCAGACAGCTTTTCCCGACGCCATTCCCTCGGTTGCCCGGACCATAGCAATCGCCGAGGTCGCGGAGCCGCTTCGACCGCCACCAGTAAGTCCACCCTCTGGCCGGGCGGAGCGTTCAGCCGAATCAACCGCGACGGCTGCCGTACCGGCGTCTGCGCCAAGTGAACCTGCCGCCCCCTCCGCGGCGGTCGCGGTCCTGTCCAGACCGGTGGCCGCTGCAACTTTCGAGCGGGATGCCCGGAAGGAACAGTCTGTCACCAAGCGGAATGTCCGCGGGCGCAAGCTGGTAATTGTCGCCCACCCGCAGCTTGCGAATGCTGCTGGCACGGTGAAAGTACGCTCGGTGGTGGCCCTCGACCCGGGCCGGCTCAAATCCGGGAAAACGGAGAAAGGTGTCGTCGTTCGCCGTGGCTCAGCCGACCTGCAGCCGCCCTGCGCCGCCGGCCAAAGTCTCGATCGTAGCAGGGAGCGCTGCCGGCCGGCCAAGGTCACGACGGTGGCGTCTGTAAAGAAGAAGCCAGCGGCGTGAGCGACACCCCGAAAAGTCGTGACAATCGGCCCAGCCACGCATCACAGGGCAAGTCGAGGCACGGCGAAACGTCCGCCGAACGCGACCGTGTTCGCCCTGGCGAGCGCGTAGGACCCGTGCCAAACGCCACCGATGCTGGCCTCGTTTTCATCGGGCATATCGAGTCGCCGTTTCGAACCCGCGCCGAATGTCCCCGCCAGGGCAATCACGATGGCCCTATCTGCCGGTTGATATTGAAGCCGCCCTACGATGAAGCGCTGCAAGGCCTCACCGCCTTCGATACGATCGAGGTCCTCTACTGGCTGCACGAGGCCCGCAGGGATCTGCTGACGCAGGTCCCACGTCACGACGGTGTTGCCTCTGGCACTTTTGCGCTACGGTCCCCAGTCCGGCCCAACCCGATCGGCACGTCGCTGGTGCGGCTCGTATCCGTCGAGGGGCCGGTCGTCTCGGTCCGCGGTCTCGATTGCCTTGACGGGACGCCGCTGCTCGACATCAAGCCGGACCGCTGTGCCTACTCTCCGTTGGCCTGCGACAAGTCCTGATCAAGCCTCTCCCGTGCAGTTACGAGGCTGGCGGTTTGCTGCGTCCGGTTGATCGCCCAATTCTAAAAGTGCTGAAGATGCGCCCTGGTACGTCCCACGGAGCGCGCTCAAAAATAAGAATAGAAATTTCAAGAAAAACAGTGTGGTGCTCATCGGCGCCATGGTCTCCGGCGGGGCTATGGTCACGCCCGTCCCGGTACTCCGCCTCCGGGCAATGCCGCACGTGCGGTGTTCTCTGCGTTTGATGCGCGTCACCAAAAAAAAAAGGCTGCACGAGCCGGGGGGCCCGCGCAGCCAGAAAAGCAGTTCGCTGGAATCCGGCCTCGACCGGACCTCCAAGCTGCTTACTTCGACGTGCACTTCTTCTTCTTGACGTCGTAGTACTTGCCGACGCCGCACTTGCCCGGAGCGTCCTTCTTCTTCTTGGCGGCTTCGGCAGCGCCAGCGAGAGAAGCGAAAGCAACGGCGGCGGCGAGAGCGAGCTTGACGATACGCATATTGCGTCTCCTGGATGGATGACTTTTGAACGTTGCCCCCCGCCCCTGGCAGCGATTCGTCGCCGGCCCCAATGCGGGATGCGCGGGATTTATACAGGTCTTGATGGAGAGCAATTGCCCGATTTGGATGCAAATCATCTTCAAAGTTTCGTCGTGGCACCGCTGCAACATTGTGCTGTGCACTGAGCCGTTTGGGTATCGCGACGCAACATTGCCTGAGTGCTTCCGCCTGCCGTTGCGCTTGAGGTTGAACGTCTGTTCATGAGCCACCACCGTGCCGCCGCGATCACACCTGATTGGCGACACCGTCGATGCCTAGCAAAGGAGACCTGACGACCGCCCCCGATTTTAATGGTGCGCCATGGCGTATTCGACCCATCTTTCAGGCAGGCCCGGACCGACCGGCCGGGAGACGACGACACGGACTATTGGAGGCCCGATGGGGGCCGATCCTCTAGGATCTGATCATGAATGGGGCGAGCAGGAGCGAGCTGCGCGCGATTGGAAGAAGATCATACTTGTGGCCGGTCTCGGCATCCTGTCGTGGGTGGCAACTTACGTCGGCATGCTCGAGCTGATTGAGGCCAACATGGGCGACCTGCCCATCGCCCACAAGGCGATCATCGGCTTCTCGGTCGCGATGCTCATGATCATGGTCGTGTGGCTCCTGGACGAGATGTTCAAGCCGAACCCGTTCTCCCTCAAAGTCATTTATGCGGCAGGCTATCTCTTCTTGACTGTCATTTCGGTCGGCTTCGGGTTCGGCTTCTACTGGAAGGTGCTGGAGTCGCGCGGCGAGAGCACGCGCTCGGCGGAGAGCGCAGTCGGCCAAGTCCAGGGCTCGTTGACGGCCGCGTCCGCGCGGCTGGACCAGCTCCAGTCGACGCTCGATCAGTTGACCACCGTCTCACTGCAGAAAGCACAATCGGAGCGAGCAACAGGCAACTCGTGCCCCGCATCCAAGCCCGGTGACGGTCCGCGCCGCAAGTTGCGCGAGGATGACGCGGGCCGCTTCTCGTTCGCTTCCGAATTCGTCAAGGGCCGCGCCGCCGCGGTCAAGGCCGAGATGGGGGCGCTCGATGCCGACCTGGTGAAAATCGCGGCCGCGGACAAGTCGACGATCGACGCCAAGACCGGCACGCGCAACGCCTTCATGCAGGGCATCGGCCGCAAGCTCGATGGCACGGTGACGAGCTTCAACGCCTTCCGTACCGATCCGCAGTTGAAGCAGATCAGAGCCGATCTTGCCGAGCGCGCGGAGAAAACGACGTTCCCAGATGGCGCGGGCAAATCCTTCGCCTGCCCGGACGGTCAGCTCCAGACGGCGCTGCGTGGCGTCGTCCGTGCGATCGACGGGCTGCCCGAGCTCGAGAAGCCCAAGATCGCTGCCGTCGAAGGGTCCGAGGCCACCATCGAGGCATTTCGCCGATTGGTGGCGACGTTCTCCGGCCTCTTTCAATTCAAGCTGCCGCCATCGGCCGACGAGTTGCGCGAGTTGCAGAAGAAGGCGATCCAGTCCGTCGAAAGCCCGGCAACCGCGGCCGCAGCCGCCCGGCTCGGCGAACAGCCGGGCCTGTCCAAGCGCGACTATGTCCCCTTGGCTATTGCCGTGTTCGTCGATCTTTGCCTGCTGCTCGTCTCCATGGGCCGTTCCCACGACCGGCTCTCAGGTCTCTTGCCTAGGATGCGCGCCGGCGAGCGCGGTCCCGTAATCCAGATCCTGTCTCGATTCAACGACATCCACCGAGATCGGCAGATCCGGGAAAACTTCGACCTTTTCCGCCACGTCGTGTTCGACTTCAACGGCGATTACTATGTGGCCGTCCCGCTCGACGCCCCCCGCCGCATGAACCCGCACGAGCGTGATGAGCTGAGGCTGGAGGCACAGCTCCTGTCGAACTTGTTCGCAAGCTTCGAGAAGGAACGCATCTTCTCTCGGGTCTATTCGCCCTTTCTGTCGACCAGCACCATTCGCAAGCGGCTCGCGCGTCAGGGCAGCAAGTTTGCCGCGTCCGAGGCATTCCGGATCTATCGCTTCAAGGACGGCGCCTGGTCGGACATCATCCTCGGTGCCGTGATGGGGGCCGCGCGTCGCGTCGAGGCCGAGAAGCGCACACTCGCGCTGCGCGCCGATGAGATCGTCCGCAATTCACCATTGCCCGATCCGGCATTCGACAAGGGCTATTCGCCTGTCGCCGATCGAGCGCCGCCGCCGCGCGCAAAGCCCGCGTTCACACAGGCGTCCGGATCGGTCGAAACCATGACGCTCGAACGACAGTTCGGTTCCTATGCGCCGTTCGCGGCTCGCGCGGAGGCGCCGCCGCCGCCCTATGCCTCGCCGTTCGATCCTCCAGGCCGCGACAACGTACTCCCCTTGAGACCTGTGGACGGAGGTTCGCACCTGCTCCGCGCGGACGACGCGGATCACGATCTGAGGCCGGCCAATTCGAATACCGCCTCCGGCCGGACACGCGAGCCGTCCTTTCCGGGCGAACCGGCCCCGGCTCGCTCCCCGGTACGTGACGGCGATGCGCCGGTCGCGGAGGTAGTGCCCTTTGCCCCGGCGCAGCCGGTCCGGACATCATCGCCCCTTCAGCCGTCTTCAACGCTTGGTCCCTCGAGCGTCGGCGCTTCGGCAATCGTCAGCACTTCCGCTCTGGCGATGACGCAGCCGCTTCCCGGAGATCCCGGTTCCGAAGCCGACCTCCGTGCCTTCCAGGAGAGCGAACCAGAAATCTCGCTCCAGTCCCCAGATTGGCACCAACAGCGCGGCATCGTCATGACCCGCGTGACGGAGAGCATCACGCTCCCCGTCACGAGCGAGGCCGAATTGCCTCGCGCGCTGGTGTCGGCGGGGCTGCTCAGGGAGCAGCCGGTTGTCCCTGAGGCTCCACCGATGGAGCTACCCCCGCCGCTGCCGCCGCTCGATAAACCGGACTGGACGGACGCCGATGCGGCCATCGCCAGGCGGTATGCGATCCAGCCTGCGGAGTAGCCTGAGCTTTCCTGGAAAGTGCATCGAAAGTGGGCGCTGAGAAACGGTTGTTTAACTCTCTCGGGGCTTTACTCGCCAGGACACGAAAGGGTGGTTGCGGTTGCCTGACGGCACTGCGTGAACGCCCCAAATTACGAGGGATTGGCATGACTCCGAAGGCTCCCGCGCGCATGACGGTCGTGAAAAAGGAGGAAAAGGAGTTCCGCCTGCATTCATTCCTCGAGCGCGCTCTGTCGGAGGCCGCCGCGAATACCGAATTGTGCCTGCTCGCACAGGGTTCGGCGAGCCCCGTTTCCCGAGCGGTCGCCGGATTGGCCGGGCTCATGGCCGAGCGTGGCGTGACGTTCCGCGTTGTTCTCGCCAAGGCCGAAACCACGCCGATGCTGCCTGAGACGGCGGCTTGCTCATATCGCCACCTTGCCGATGTCCGCTGCCACGACGCCCACGAGCTGTTGATTTTCGGACCGGCAGCCTCCTGGGTCGGCGACAGCATGCGGCGCAACCCGTCGGCCACCGACAGCTATGAACTCCACATCGACGCACGCGAGCCCACGTCGGCCATGGTCGCGTCGTCCTTCGAGCGCCTGTGGGCCATCGCGACCCCGATGCAGCCAAACGTCGCAAAGTGCCAGCCGTCAGCACTGGCCCTCGCCGGTCGCCTTGCCGCCCTGTCGCCCGAAGGCGGCTCCGTGGTCACGGCATTGACCCGACACTGACGGCCAGCATTCAAAGCCAGTGGGGCATGCGGTCGAGGCCGATCAGGTCTTCGTAAGTCGGCCGCGGCCGCACGATCGCATGCTGCGCGCCTTTGACGAGCACTTCTGGCACCAGCAACCGCGTATTGTAGGTTGAAGACATGACGGCGCCATACGCACCGGCCGTCATGATGGCGATGAGATCGCCTTCGTCGAGTACGGGCATTCGGCGCCCGAGCGCGATGTAATCGCCCGTCTCGCAAACCGGTCCGACGATGTCCTGTACGGCCTGCCGCTCGTTAGAGCATGGCTTGGCGACCGGCCAGATTTCATGATGAGCTTCGTAGAGCGTCGGGCGGATCAGGTCGTTCATCGCCGCATCGACGATCGTGAACGTGCGCCCCGCGCCCGCCTTGACGTAAATGACGCGAGTAATGAGGACACCCGCGTTGCCGACGATGAGGCGCCCCGGTTCCAGGATGATCTTTACCGGCAGGTCGCTTGTCGCCTCCGCGACGACGCGCGCATACTCGTCGGGCGGCGGGGGCTGGTCGTCATGCGCCCCGCGATAGGGCACTCCAAGACCACCACCGAGATCGAGATGCCGGAGCTGGTGCCCGTCGGCTGTAAGGTCCGCCACGAGAGCCCGTAGTCGGCCGAAGGCGTCGCGGAACGGCTCGAGCGACGTGATCTGACTGCCGATGTGCATGTGGATGCCGGTGACGACGATGCCCGGCAGGCGCCGCGCCCGATCATAGAGGGCGCGCGCATCGGCATAGGGCACGCCGAACTTGTTCTCAGACTTTCCTGTCGAGATCTTGCCGTGCGTCTTGGCGTCTACGTCTGGATTGACCCGGATCGCGATGTTTGCCGTTCGCCCCATCCCGGCGGCAACCGACGACAGCGCGTCGAGTTCCGGCGCGCTCTCCACGTTGAAGCCATGGATGCCCTCCGAGATGGCATAGGCCATCTCGTCTCGTGTCTTGCCAACACCGGCGAAGATGATCCGATCCGCAGGCACTCCGGCGGCGCGCGCCCTGCGCAGTTCTCCTTCCGACACCACGTCCATACCCGCGCCGAGCCGGGCGAGCGTCGCAAGTACAGCCTGGTTGGAATTCGCCTTGACCGCATAGCAGATCATCGCGTCCCGTCCCGCGAAAGCTTCCGCGAGCACCCGGTAATGGCGCTCGATCGTCGCACTCGAGTAGCAGTAGAACGGCGTGCCGACCGACTCGGCCAGATCGGCCAGCGAAACGTCCTCGGCGTGCAGAACGCCGTCGCGGTAATCGAAATGATGCATGGTCACTCGAGCTAGGAAGGTGCGCCTTGGGGCGACCGTCCTTAGCCGAACCGAACCTCGTGCACCACCCCGATGATGGAGGGGCGGCTGGGAAGCGAGCCGCGAAGACGCATCAGGGTATTGTTTTTACGAGTGTTTCGGAAATCTGAGAACCCTCGGAGACGAACCGCGTGATGGTCGTCTGCGCCGTCGGCGTGCAAGTCGAATAGGTCCGCTGGTAGTTACGGTAGCCCTGGTTGAAACTGCGGGTCAGCTTGGCCTGGCGCAACGCCGACGGCCCTTCCGCGCGGATCAGTTCCTCCATGCGCTCGCGCCAGAGAAGGCCGTCGTTGGCCCCGCAAAGCTCGCGTAGGAAATGGATGGCGCCGAGTATTTCCGCCAGCCTCAGCAGCCGGTCGTCGTAGGGTTTGGCGTCCCGCGTCATCGGCGACAGTGCGGCAGGCGGCGGGGACGCGGCGGATTGCGCCAACGCCCCAGGCGCGACCGCGGCAATCGCGGCGGCCACGGCCACGGCCACGGCCATCGCGCACCGGCGCAGGCGGTCAAACAGCGCCGCGGCGCCACGCGAAATGAGATGGTGATCGAACGATTCGCTCGGCATGCTGTAATCCGCGACTGATGCTGCGGGACTATACCGCGTCGCCCTCCGGTGCAACCCAACCCGGCCCTGTCTCGGGTCGGTTGCGGGTGCCGGCGAAATGAGGCGATACGTTGAGCGCTTATTCAAATAACAGTAAATGGCGGCGAACCCTTGGCAATCGGGCGTCGTGCCGCCCTTAATGTGGCTTGAACGCCAGGTTCAGTACCCGTTCAGCGCCGGCCGTCCAAATTGGTGGCGCGGCAGCCTGTTGATTTGTTAGACCCTTCTGGTTGCCGACCACCGCCTGCCAGGATGCCTCCATGTTCCGCTTACCTTTGATCGTCACGACCCTCGTCGCAGGTGTGATCTTCGCCGGCGCCCCCGTACCGGACGACGCGATCGCCGCGACACTGTCATGCGAAGCCAAGCAGATCAGGCGCAACGGTGCGACCCTGGTGGAAGGTTTCGTTACGGCGCCATCGGGTACGGTCGGGTCGTACCGAATTTCCGTGTCGTCGCCTGCCGGCGATACGGACCAGAGCGGCGAGTTCATCGCCAATGGCGCACGCACCAGCCTCGGCGTCGTGCCCGTCGCCGGTAGTGGCGCATATACGGCCGATATCACGGTCAAGATCGGCGGCGTGCCCCGCTGCACCAACCGTATCGGCGGCAAGATCTAAGGTGATCTGCAGCGCGGGCGGCCAATCAGCCGCCCGCGACCTGACCCGCCTCCCAGCCAATAAGAGCGCGCTTGCGCGTCACATTCCAGTGATAGCCGCCCAGTCCACCGTCGGCGCGCAACACCCTGTGGCACGGCACCACGAACGCCAATGGATTGCGGCCCACCGCGGCCCCGACCGCGCGGGCGGCGTTCTTGTCGCAGACGCGGCTGGCGATGTCCGAGTAGCTGACCGCGGCGCCTTTGGGAATTCGCGTCAGCATCCGCCAGACGCGTATCTCGAAATCCGTCCCTATCAGCACGATCGGTACCGGCTCTCCTGGGCGCGTTCGGGAGAAAATGCGAGCGACGTCGCCGGCCGATGCGTCGGCGTCCGCACGCCACTCCGCGAGAGGCCACCGTGCCATCATCTCCTCGAGCACCGCATTTCTGGGATCGGGACTTTCCTCGTTGACGAATGCGAGGCCGGCAAGCCCGCGCGCGCTGCGAACAGCGAGCGCCTCGCCGAAGGGTGTCGGGTGATAACCGTAGGACAACGCCAGTCCGGCACCGCGCCGCCGCACGTCACCCGGCGTCATGGCCTCGTGCGAGATGAAAAGATCGTGCAGCCGCGAGCCGCTCGACATCCCGACCTCGTGCGCCGTGTCGAGAACGCTTTCCGCGTTTGCTAGCATCCGCCGTGCGTGGTCGAGCGTCAGCGCCTGAGTGAACTCCTTCGGGGAGAGACCGCACCATCGCTTGAAGAGGCGCTGGACGTGCGCTGGGGAGAGCCCGAGGTGAAGCGCCAGCCGGTCGAGCTCCGGCTGGTCTCCCGAACATTCGGTGAGAAATTGGATGGCCCGTCGCACCGTCTCATAGTCTCGTGCCGCCGTGGTGCTGGCCTGATGGGGGAAGTCTGTATTCGTCGTGATCATGCCGGGACCGATGCCGGAGGGAGCCTAGCTGTACGCTCGCCATCAAATCCGATCGACAGAGTATTCGCGACCCGATTCTTGCGCGGCCACGGCGGCGCGTATCGGCAACCCGATGACCAGCGACAGCCCGCCCGATGGTGTTCGCATATTGAACTCCAGCGTCCCTCCGAGCGCTAGTACGCGGTCGCGCATGCTCGATAGCCCGAATCCGGGGGTCAGGTCCCTTGCGTCGCCCGAACCATCGTCGGTGACGCAGACCGTCAGGCTGTCCTCCCCGGAGCTCGACACCGCGACATCGATCCGGCTCGCGCCCGCGTGGCGGAAGGCATTCGTCAGACCTTCCTGGACCACCCGGTAGATAGTCAGTTCGGTTGTCTCATCGAGTGGCGAGCTTGGCAGCGATAGTGTCGCCCCGATCAGTACCGATGGATTCGTTTCCCTCCACTGCGCCACAAGCCCCTGCAGCGCGCCTTCGAGACCGATCTCGGCAAGTGCGGGGGGGCGCAGGCGTTGCAGGACGCGCCGGTTCACCTTCTGGAGCGCCTCGGTATGCTGGAGCATCGCACGGCTCAGCTTGGCTCGTCGGCTCGCGGACGGATGCGGGTCCTGTTCCGCCTCCGCGAGCAGTGACGTTGCGCTCGCTCGTATCGCGAACAGGTATGGCCCGAACTCGTCGTGCAGCTCAGCGGCGAGTTCCCGCCGCTCCTGATCTTCCAGGCTGACGAGTTCCTGCGCGAGCCGCAGGTTTTCCTCGCGCGTACTCGCCAACGTAGCGGCAAGCTCGTTGACGTTGGCGCTGATTCCTCCGAAATCAGGCGGCCCGTCCGTCGCGAGCCTCACGCTGAAATCTCCGTCCTGCAGCTTTGAAAGCGCCGAGCGCAAGGATGCGATGGGTTTCAAGGCATGACGCACGGCGGCTCGCGTCAAGGCAAACACGGCGGCTATGAGTATCAGCCCGCCAGTTGCCGTTTCGACGAGGCTGTCGCCGATCTCTTCCAATTCGTCGGAGGGATCGGAGACGACGATGAGCTTCCCGAAGTCGACGCCTCCGATCATAGCCGGTACTGAGACGATCTTGGCCGAGCCATGAGTGAGTGTCTCGAGCCAACCCTTCCGGCGTTCCGTCATCCAGCCCTTGCTCGGCGCCCGTACACCCACAGGTCCGCTCTGCCCCGCGCCTTCCAGAAAGACATGGACATGCCGTATGCTGGACATCCGCTCGACGAGACCCGCGAGATCGCGCTGAGGGTTCGGCGAGGCCTGCATTTCCGCCAGCGCGCGTTCAATCGTCAGGATTGCGAGATTGGCCATGCTCTCGCTCTCGGCCCGTATCCGCGGACCGGCCGAGAGAACGATGGCGAGCATATTGGCCGCCAGCGCCAGCACCAGGAGCGCACCGATCAGTAGATTGAGTCGCGTTTCGATCGTGAGCCGGGACATGTGAGCGGCGGCTTCCTGATGTCGGCTTGATAGCCCGGGTTCCTGAAGTCGTTACCTGATAGTGCCGCGGGGCAGCGATTCAAGCGTAAATCTTACACTATAACATGGACTTGATGCCATGTTAGACTGATGCTTCCGCGCACGGCCGTTCGTTCCGGCGGTGCAATGTGGCAAGGGACGAAATGTTGAAGCTGCTCATTGTCGACGATCATCCAATCGTCATTTCCGGGGTCAAGGCCCTGCTCGAGGAGCACGGTGACATCGAGGTGGTCGAGGCGCATGACGCCGACACCGCATTGGTGCTCGCCGCGCAAAGCCCCCCCGATGTCGCCGTGATCGACGTCAATCTGCCTGGCTCATCCGGATTTGCGCTCATGCAGAAGTTGCTCGAGAAAGACGCTGGCGCGAAGGTCATCATGTTCTCGATGAATGATGATCCCGTCTTTGTCGCCCAGGCGATGGGGTTGGGCGCCAAGGGCTACATCAGCAAGAACGGAAACCCCGCCGGTATGCTCGAGGCGATCCGTGACGTTGCCAATGGCGGGACGAACTGGCCGGAAGGATCAGCCGGCCGTATCGCATTTCTTTCTGGCGCCGGCGGCTCGCATGGGCATCCCTTCAAGCTATCCGCGCGCGAGCTGGAGATTTTGGCGTTGCTGGCCAAAGGCAGGAGTATGTCGGAGATCGCCGACCACGTGGGCGTATCCTACAAGACGGTCGCGGGAACGTGCGCCGGCCTCAGGACGAGGATCGGCGCACGCACGCAGATGGAATTGGTTCGGATCGCCGTTGAGCGCAGGCTGGTTTGAGGGCCCGCGCGCCGACGGCGAGCCGTCGCGGGAGGTAGCTCACGCCCGACTCGGCGCCATGGAGGCCTCGGACTTGTGCAGCGAGCAAACGAGCAGCACAGCTAGTCCATTAGTACATGGCGTCGATCCCGGAGAAGCCGAAGATCGAAGGGGCCGCTACGAATGCGAGGCCGACCAGGAAATCAACTGACAGATGGAACGCGTATGGCAGCACGCGGAAGACGCCAAGCTTGTGGTCGGTGAAGACCGTCAGCACGAATGCGGCGACGCCCGTCGCGACCGATAGCCACTTCGCCATCGGATTGGCCGCGCCTAGTCCAAGTACGAATGGCAGCGAGATGAGCGCGATCGCGACAGGATAGTCGAGATAGGCGTGGACTGTGCGGGTAACGAACCTTGGGTCCATGATGTGTACCGGAATGTTGAGGGTTTGAAGGATTTGGTGGACCGGTTCCGGCAGGGATGTTGCCCGGAACCGGCCCTGAGGCGTGACCACTGGGTAGGGACGCGCAATCACGCCTCGTCTCGAGTCGAGCTTGAGCCTGCGGCGGCGTCGCCGTCGTTGGCTCTCTCGATGATCACTTGATTTCCGACGGCAGCTTGCTGGCGATCTTCGGCCAGTTGGCCTCGGCCTTCGTGATGTGGCCCTTGACGTCCTTGTTCCAGCTTTCCTGGATTTCGGCGGAAAGGTTCAGGTACAGCTTTCCGTCGACGATCTTCCAGTAGCGCGGATCGCCATCGAACTTGGCGCCGACCGAGACGCCATAGGCGCAGAAGCCGCCGTAGGCTGGCTCATACTTGGCCGGGTTGGCCTTGAACGTGTCGAGGTTCTCCTGCGAGGAGAAGCGGTAGGTCGCTTCCTTGTGTGTCAGTGCGAACTTGGCGTCGCCTTGAACCGGCTTTCCTTCCTTGAAGTAGGCAACGACGTCGTGCCCGTGAACGGCAAGCCCAGGGGCGGGCTTTCCGCCGACCAGCACCGCACCCGTTGCGGTGTTGACCTCGGGGCCGGCCAGCGCCGGCGTAGCGACGGCAGCTAGGCCCGCAAGCGCCACGAAGGCGAGCATGTGCGATTTCATGACTTCCAAACTCCATTTTCGCAGCGAATGGGCAAAACGCATCCGTCTCTGCCGCTACGGTGCGCAGAGCCGGATATTTCGTTGTTGAGGTTCAGGTCGAAGAGCGGCGGGAGTGATCCGGACGCTCCCCGTGTCTTGTCACTTTCGAAGCACCGGATAGCCCTGAAGGAACAGCAGGTCGGTTTTGCGAGCCGGCTCGTGGCACGTCAGACAGTCGACCTTGTAGTCGCCGGTTATCGTACGTTTCCGTTCATCGCCCTTGAAGAAGGCCCAACCCCAGCCGTCGCCCGAGCGGGGACCCGCACCGAGCTTTCCGCCTGCGTCTTTGACCATCACGAAGCGTCCGGATAGCTCACCGGCAAAACTCGCTGTCCCGGTCGTCAGGACGTCGGTTTTGGTATTCCATACGTCCTTGACGATGACCGCGCCGTCCGGGAACGTGCCAGTGTTGAGGTAAGCCTCAAGGTTCTGGCGCGACATATAGACTTGGTGCAGCTCCTTCGCGCCATCCGCCGGCTTGTCGGCCAGGACGGAGAACGTGCCGAGTTGCACCCAGTTTTTGCGATAATCCTCACTAGGAACCCGAAGTACCGGCTCCACGTCGAGTGGTGCGGTTTTCGTGACCTGCGCGAAGGCGGTCGCCGCCAGGAGCGTAAGCGTAGCCGCGGAAATCACGACAAATGACTTCAACATATGTGGCTTCTCCAATCGCGCCGGATCAGGCAGCCTTCGCCGCGGAGTTGACGGCCGGGAAGTCGATCTCGGTTCCCGCGACGTGGTTGAAGTAGTTCGTGAAGATGTTGAGCGCGACGTTCGAGACGATCTCGAGAACCTCTCCGTCGGTGTAGCCGGCGGACTTCACGGCTTGCAGATCGCCGTCCGTCACCTTGCCGCGCAGGTCGATGATGCGGCGGGCAAATTGAAGCGCGGCCCTGGCCTTGGCGTCGGCGGCGTCGGCCTTGTAAGCGCGAGCGATATCTTCCGGCGACAGTCCGGCCATCTTGCCGAGGACTTCATGTGCCGAAGCGCAGTAGTCGCAAGTGTTGGCGCCGGCGGCGACGAGAGCGATCTGTTCGCGAACCCGGGCAGGTAGTGCACCGGCTGCAGCGGCGCCCGAAAGCGCGAGGTAGCCGTTGAGCACAGAGGGAGCGACCGCGAACGTCAGGAACAGGTTCGGCACCGAGCCGAGCTTGGCCTTCACGGCATCTAGTGTCGCCTTGACTTCGGCGCTGGCGTTAGCGGGATCGAGTGGATTGATGCGAGCCACTTCATGGCCTCCATGTGGTTGGGGAATGACACGCCCCCACCTGGGCCACGTCGGATGAAAAAGCAATAAAGCCCGATTTGTTTGGGTCTCAGGGCATCGTCTTCAGGACGATCTGCAAAGTTTGACAGTATCTGCCGCCCTCAATGCTCGCGGAATCCCGACGGAGGCTGACCGAAGCGCTGCGCGAATGCCCGCGTGAACGCGGCCGCCGACTGATAGCCGACCTCGGCCGCAACCTCCTTCACGCTGGCGTCCGTCTCCGAAAGCCGGGCGAGCGCCTTCTGCAACCGCCACTCGGAGAGGTAGGTCATGGGCGCGGTGCCAAGCAGCTCCGTGAACCGCTCGGCGAAGCGGCTGCGCGACATGGCTGCCTCCGAGGCCAGCATCTCGACCGTCCACGAAGCACCAGGCAGCGTATGAATACGATCCAGTGCCCGGCCGATCTGCGGGTCCGACATTGCGGCCATGATCCCTGCTAGACCTGCATTGTGGGGGATGGAGGCCCGGATTGCCTCGATGAAGAACACCTCCGACAGCCGCGCGATCGAGGCAGCGGCGCCGAGCTCATCCATGAATGCATGCCGGGCGACAAGCCGCAGCGCCTCGTCGAGCAGCGGATGCTGTGCACGGTCGGCCGGACGCATGACCACGAGATCAGGCAGGGCGCGCAGTAAGGGGTGGTCTGCGCCGTGCGCGAAATTGAGGTGTCCGCACACCATCTGAGTCGAGGCGCGGGGATCACCGTTGCCGACGACGAATGCTCCCCGTCCGGTGAAGCCCGTCCGCTCCATGATCTGCTCGAGCGGAGCGGGTGTTCGCCCCGAGGCGTCGGCGAGCACGTGCGCCCGGCCACGCGGGATGAGGATCAAGTCGCCCGCAGCGAGGTCGACTGCCTGTCCGTTGAGAAGCGCCACATGGCAGCGGCCCTGTACGACGAGGTGGAAGCGCGCGGCGGACGCATAGGCTGGTACGGTTACGGCCCAGGGCGGCGAGTAGTCGGTGCGAAAATAGAGGGTGCCGCGCAGCCGGATGGTATCGAAGATATCGCTGAGGACGTCGGCCATGGCTTCACACGTCCCCGGGGCCGCCAGCCGATAGATGCCGTACGACGACGACCGTTGCATTGTCCTGGTGAGGCTCGCGAAGATTGTCGATTTCGCGAATGAGCGCGCCGGCGACCGCGGACGCACCATCTTCGGCATACGCCGAGACGATGCGTTCGATCTCGGTATCCTCGAGCGACTGAAGGCCGTCGCTCGCGAGAATCACATAGTCACCCGATGCGAGCTGCAGTGGCTGTTTGGAGATATCGACGAGATCGATCTCCTCTCCCGTCACGGCCGAGCGCAGCATGTGGCGCCGCGGATCGCGCTTGGCCTGAGTCACGGAGATTTTTCCCGCCGCAGCCAAGCGATCGAGATCGGGGGCAAGGGAATGGTCCTCGTTGAGCATTGCGATCTCACCGCCCCGCCACAGGAACAGCGGACTATCGCCGACGCTCACCCAATTGATTCCGCCAGCGGTAAAATCGACGCCGATAACGGTCGATCCCATGCCCGATAGAAGCGGGTTGTCGACCACGTGCGCGGCCACGGCGTCGTTGGCCGCCTCGAGTGCGTACAGCAGGCTCTCGACGGTTTCGCCCGAATGCGCCGATATCGCCTTCACGAAATGCTCGCACACGAGGCGGCTGGCAAGGGCCCCGCCCGCGTGTCCGCCCATTCCGTCGGCAAGCACGGCGACGATACGGTCGTGCGCGTTGGCGGCGGCACGCTGCACATTTCCCCCGGTCCAAAGGACCGCGGTGTCTTCCTGGTAGTCACGCGCGCCGCGGGTGGCGCGCACCGCGCAATCGAAAGTGGACATCGGGCCGGTGTTTACGGGTGAGGATGGGACGGTGGAATAGGTCAAGTTTCAATCTCGCACGACTCTATCCGTGCCCCGATACACGATGTACCTTGGCGACCGCGGTCAATCCTTGGTCTCGGATATTTCCGACCAGTCGAATTCGGGTCCGCAGAATGGCATGAACACCAGCTGCGTGCGACCCATTGTAATGACGTCCATGGCCTTGATCTCGACGGCCGACGTAGGCCTGGTCGTGTTGAGCGAGACGATGTTGGTCTTCGACATGTTGGGGACGAGCAGGAAGCTGCGATCGTTACTATCGTAGCGCAGATAGGCCTGCTCATCCGCCGAGATCGCTTCGTCGCCGAAATCGAGCGCGATGCGGTTGCTGGCCGACCGGCCGATGGTGTTGTTGCCCTCGAAGACCGGCCGGTAGCTGCCAAGGCCCGGACCGCCGACGATGACGAGCCATCCGACCACGGGGTCCGTCACGAACTGGCCGCGCTTCATGGGCTGGCGGCCTCGGACGAGCTGTGTTCGTGCGGGTTCGTCGTCTACGGAAAGAGGCGCTGCTGGCGTATCGGACATCTTGGGCATGCGGACCATCCGTGTCGTGTTGGTGCCGTCGAATTCCGTGTGCTTGTCGGCGAGCTTGAGGGATGTGACGCCGCGAGCCTGGCGAGCAGCCTCGGCAGCGCTGAGAGCTGCGCCAGCCTCGGATGACGCCGCACGGACCGGAGCGGCCTGCTCGGCTGGCGCCTGCGGTGGTTCGGCGCTGGAAGCGGAAGGCGCCGCCGGCGCGCGCGGCTGGGGCGTTGGCGGAGGGACGGAAACCGGAGCGGGAACGATCGTATCTTCGCGGCTCGCGGCGGCAAGCGCCTCCTTGAGCGAGCCGAGAAAGCCGCCCGGCCTCGCACCCTTGCCCGACCCTGGCGTTTCCGGCATTGCCCCCTCCGTTTGCTTCCGTTGGCGATGTGAAACGCCAACTCACAGTCCAGCGAAATCCGCACACTGTCCAAGTGGATCGTTGTAAACAACTAAAGACCACACGTTGCGGCAGCAAAATGACGATTGTCACACGCTCGCATCGGACGTCTGACTCTATTCATCTACCGTCCGACCGCCACAATCAACGCCCAATTCATGGGACAAATCTTGTGCCAACTCTGTTAGCATCTGATCGGATTCGCCTAGCCCGCGGGCAAGCCTTAAGGAGGCCATGACTAATCTAATCGCGCTCGCGAACGGCACGCTCCTGACGGGAGACTATCGGATCGAGCGCGTGCTCGGTGCGGGCGGGTTCGGCGTGACCTATCTGGCGCGCGAGGAGGCCCTGTCACGGGCCGTCACGATCAAGGAATATTTCCCGTCCGATTTCGCAGCGCGCCAGAACGGCGTCGACGCGGTTCCGCGTTCGTCCGATTGCGCGGGCGACTTCCAGTGGGGGCTCGACCGCTTCATCGAGGAAGCACAAACCCTCGCCAAGCTCGACCACCCCAACATCGTCCGAGTCTACCGGTACTTTCGCGCCAACAGCACCGGCTACATGGTGCTGCAGTTCGAGGAGGGGCAGAGCTTCAAATCATGGCTCCGTGACCTCGGCCGCGCGCCGCGACAGACCGAGCTCGATGCGATCGTTGCTCCGCTGCTTGACGCGCTCGAGTTCATTCACAAGTCCGACTATCTCCACCGCGATGTCGCCCCCGACAACATCATCATTCGTCGCGATGGCGCACCTGTGCTGATCGATTTCGGCTCGGCGCGCGGCGATATCATCGCGCATTCCAAAACCGTCAGTGCGCTCGTGAAGCCCGGGTACAGCCCCTACGAGCAGTACGCGGAGACGAGCCGCCAGCAGGGCCCGTGGACGGACATCTACGCGCTCGGAGCGACGCTCTATCACGCGGTCACCGGTCGCCGCCCGCCCGATAGCCCGTCGCGCATGATCAAGGACGAGTATGTCTCCGCGCGCGAGGCGGCGCTCGGCGGCTATCGCGCCGGTTTCCTGAAAGCAATCGACAAAGCCCTGATGCTTCAAGTCGATAGCCGGCCGCAGTCGATCGCAGCCTGGCGCGGCGATCTGCTCGCTCCCGAGCCAGCCCGGCAGGGATGGTTCACGCGCGGGCGGGCGGCGCAGCCCGCCGCCGGATCGCTGGAGCTGGCGGGCGCCGGCGCGCCGG